>ERZ808048.112-NODE-112-length-16287-cov-11.791857_pt1 | contig 16287 bp, 12 predicted proteins | sample MGYA00380197_ERZ808048 | MGnify/ENA primary metagenome ERZ808048 (study PRJEB31490, sample SAMN06133377) | cow dung metagenome | isolation source: M1 | host: cow | place: China: Chengdu | collected 2015-05 ... | reverse complement strand
CTGCATCAGAAGGACTTTGACGACACCGTCGGACACGGCGGCTGGTCCATCGATCTGCACGCGCTGGACGGCTTCTACTCCAAGGAGCTGATCAATCAGCATATCTATCTGAAGGGTATTTACCAGATCCCCTACCGTTGCTGCTATTCCAAGGATGTTCCCAATCTATTCTTAGAAGGCCGCAGCATGTCCGTTTCCCATGTGGCGCTGGGAAGCGTCCGGACGATGGCGACCCTGTCCACCATCGGCCAGGCCAATGCGGTGGCTGCATTCCTGTGCAAAAAGTACGGTATTTCTCCCCGGGAATACAGGAAAAACGTACTGTCTGACAACGGCCTGTAAGATTACCGCCGTCTTTTGCAGACGGCGGTGTGTTTTTTTGGATACAATGGAAACGATTCCAGTATTTTGAACAAAAAATGAACACTTAGGTTGTTCAAGGTGTAGAACTTTATAATTTGCAAAAATAATAATTGAAACGCATAAATATTTAAGATATACTGATTACATGGAAACATTGGAATCGTTTCCAAATTATACATCCGGCAACATCCGGAAAATTCACAGGAGGAAACACAATGAAAAAGCTGATTGCTATGCTGCTGGCTCTGGTCATGGTTTTCGGCCTGGTCGCTTGTGGTGGCGCTGAGAAGCCCGCTGAGACCCAGGCTGCCGCTCCCGAGGCTGCTGCACCCGAGGCTGCTGCCCCTGCTGAGAAGAAGGCTGAGGGCTCCGTTTACTGGCTGAACTTCAAGCCCGAGTCCGACGAGGCTCTGCAGAAGGTCGCTGCTCTGTACACCGAGAAGACCGGTGTCCCCGTTAAGGTTGTTACCGCTGCTTCCGGCACCTACAACGAGACCCTGACCGCTCAGATGGACAAGTCTGAGGCTCCCACCCTGTTCGTCGTCGGCAACACCGCCGCTGTCGAGAGCTGGGGCGACTACTGCTATGATCTGACCGGCACCCCCATCGCCAATGAGCTGAACACCGATGCTTACATGCTGTACGATGCAGACGGCAAGCTGTGCTCCATCGGTTACTGCTACGAGTGCTACGGCATCATCGTCAACACCGCTCTGCTGGAGAAGGCTGGCTACGCTAAGGATTACATCACCAACTTCGCTACCCTGAAGGAAGTTGCTGAGGACGTTCACGCTCGCGCTGCTGAGCTGGGCTTCGACGCATTCTCCTCCGCTGGCATGGACGGCTCTTCCAGCTGGCGTTTCACCGGTCACCTGATCAACCTGGACTACTACTACGAGTCTGTTGATGCTCCCGATGCATGGACTTCCTGCCCCGCAACCCTGACCGGTAAGTACATGGACAACTACAAGGCCCTGTACGACCTGATGGTTGTTAACTCTGCTACCGACCGCGCTGCTCTGGCTGACGGCGGCTTCGATGCTGCTGCTGAGTTCGCTAACGGCGAAGCTCTGTTCTACTTCAATGGTAACTGGGAGTGGTCCGGCCTGTCCGAAAAGGGCATGAAGGCTGAGAACCTGTCCATGCTGCCCTACTACTGCGGTGTTGAAGGCGAAGAGAAGGCTGGCCTGAACTGCGGTACTGAGAACTACTGGGCAGTTAACTCCGAGGCATCCGAGGAAGACATCGCTGCTACTCTGGCATTCATGAAGTGGCTGGTCACCGATCCTGAGGCTTCCGAGAAGGCAGTTGCTACCTTCGGTGTTATGCCCTACAAGCAGGCTGCTGAGTCCACCAACCCCTTCCTGGCACAGGCTAACGCATACCTGGCTGACGGCTGCTACAACATGTGGTGGGCCACCAACTATCAGCCCAATGTTGACGCTTACCGCGCAACTGCTGTTTCCGCTCTGAACGCTTACAACGCAGATCCCACCGATGCTAACTGGGCAAACGTTGTTACCGCATTCGTTGACGGCTGGGCTGTTCAGTACAATGCTGCTAACGGCTAATCCGTAGCATAACATATCCCCTGTACGCAACGGGGCGAGCGTAATGCTCGCCCCGTCTTTTATACCACGGCAACGGCCGCAGGAGGCTGGCGCTGTGCTTTGTAAATAATCAATGTTCCGGGAGTTGATAGATGCATGAAAAAGAAAAAAGTTGGTAACAACAACATGATCCGCAAATCTACCCGTAAATGGGCTCCGCTTTTTCTCTGGCCTATGTTTGGCGCATTTTGCATCGGATTTGTTTGGCCGTTTTTGCAGGGATTGTTCTTGTCCTTTACCAAGTTCAAAACTACCAGCAAGTGGGAATGGGTAGGCCTTGCAAACTACGGCAAGGCTTTTTTGGATGAGAGTTTTCGTTACTCCTTTGGCTACACAGCTGTGTACGCCATTGTCTCTTTGATACTGATCAACGTACTGGCATTTGTTATAGCTTACGCACTGACCCAGAAAATCAAGGGTGCCAATTTGTTCCGTACGGTGTTCTTTATGCCGAACCTGATTGGCGGTATTGTGCTGGGCTATATCTGGAGCATGATTTTCGACGGTATTCTCAGCAATTACGGCAAGTCCATCCTTACCGATAGTACCTGGGGCTTCTGGGGTTTGATTATACTGATGTGCTGGCAGCAGATCGGATATATGATGATTATTTATATTGCCGGTTTGCAGGCAGTACCGGAGGATATGTTGGAAGCAGCCCGTATCGACGGTGCCAACGGCTGGCAGAGTTTGTTCAGGGTTACCATTCCCAATGTCATGCCTTCCATTACTATCTGCATGTTCTTGTCTCTAACCAACGGCTTCAAACTCTTTGACCAGAACTTGGCATTAACTGGTGGCCTGCCTTACCTTATCAACCCCGATGGCTCTAGTGTCCATACTACCGAAATGCTGGCGCTGAATATCTACAATACATTCTATGGTCAGAATGTAAACTCCCGTGGTACTGCTCAAGCGAAGGCGGTCCTGTTCTTTATCTTGGTGGCTACCATCGGATTGTTCCAGCTCACTTCCACTCGTAAAAAGGAGGTACAGCAGTAATGAAAATTGGAAATGATCTTCGTGCCCGAAAAGCAGCGCTGAATGCTGTGACGGCGGTTTTTGCCGTAATCTCTTTGGTCTATGTGTTCCCGGTACTGATGGTTCTGCTGAACTCTTTTAAGGGTAACACCTTCGTTAAAACGGAGACATTTGCTTTCCTCAATGAGGAAAACTTCGTGGGTTGGGATAACTTTGTTAAGGGCATGACCTTTGGTGGCTATCCTTTCTGGAAATCTGTTTTTTACAGCACTGTGATCACGCTGCTCTCTACCGGCTTGATCCTGCTGTGCACCTCTATGGCGGCATGGTTCATCTCCCGTGTGGATTCCAAGTTCTGCCGTGCTGTGTACTACCTGTGTGTGTTCTCTATGGTGGTTCCTTTCCAGATGGTCATGTTTACCCTGTCCAAGACTGCGGATACGCTGAAACTGAACACCCCCTGGACCATTCCTGTTATTTATTTGGGCTTTGGTGCAGGTCTGGCTGTGTTTATGTTTGTGGGTTTTGTTAAGAGTATCCCTCTGGAAATTGAAGAAGCTGCAGCGATTGACGGCTGCAATCCCTTCCGCACTTTCTTCAGTGTTGTGCTGCCCATGATGAAGCCTACGATGATCTCTGTGGCAATTTTGGAGATTATGTGGGTATGGAATGACTATCTGCTGCCTTATCTGGTGCTGGATATCACCGAATATCGTACTTTGCCCATCCACATTCAGTATCTGAAGGGCAGCTACGGTACGGTGGATCTTGGTGCTACCATGGCACTGATCTTCTTGAGCATTGTTCCTGTAATCGTATTCTATCTGATCTGCCAGAAACACATTATCAAGGGTGTGGCTGCTGGCGCAGTGAAGGGTTGATATCTTTTATTTTAGAAGTAAGTAGGTGTGGCTATGACCATCAAAGATCTGGCTAAAATATCTGGATATAGTGTTGCAACTGTATCTAGAGTGCTGAACAATCATCCTAATGTCAGTGCAAAGGCCAAGGCTGAAATCAGTCGTCTTGTAGAAATGTACGACTTTCAAATCAATGCCAATGCACAACAGCTAAAACAGCACGCAAATTCTATTTTGGTTGTAGTCAAAGGCACCGCCAATGAAATGTTTGGGGAAATGATCGAAACAATCCAGGCACTGTTGGATAAAACCCATTACCCCCTTCATGTGGACTATATGGACGAGGACAGCAATGAGGTTCTGCGTGCTATTCAGCTGTGCCGGGAAAAGAAACCCCTGGGCATTCTATTTCTGGGTGGAAACAGCCTAAATTTCATCAAGGATTTTGGAAAAATCGAGATCCCATGCGTCCTGGTATCCAATGATGCGTCTGGATTACCCTTTGATAATTTATCCAGTGTTTCTACGGATGACCGTCAGGCGGCACGGTGTGCCATTGATTCTTTGATCGCTATGGGTCATCGAAAGTTCGTGATTGTAGGCGGTGACAGAACGGTGTCTGATACCAGCCGTCTGCGTTATGAAGGTTGTCTACAATCTTTCCGGAACCATGGAATCGAATATGATGAGGAATTAGATTATCAGGGGGTTCGCTTTTCTTATCAGGATGGCTACAATGCGACCCAGCAGCTGATTGCCAATGGGCGGAAGTTCACAGCGCTGTTTGCAATCGCTGACGTTATGGCAATCGGTGCCATGCGAGCACTGCATAACAATGGCTTACGAGTCCCTAAGGATGTTTCTGTTATGGGCTTTGACGGGTTGACATTGGGTTCCTATATGGTGCCGCAATTGTCAACTGTGATTCAGTCTGCCCAAAGTATGGCGCAAAGAAGCGTAGAAATTTTGATTGACCGCATTGAGAATGGTGGCGGTGCTTGCCATGAGTCCGTTACCTATTCTTTGCATCAGTGCGAAAGCACGCGTCGTATCGACGATTAAGGAGTTATTTATGAGAAAAAGTGGAATTCTCATGCACATTACATCATTGCCAAGCCCTTATGGAATTGGCAGCATGGGTAAAGCTGCATATGAATTTGTGGATTTTCTCTGTGAAGCCGGACAGTCATACTGGCAGGTTCTTCCTCTGAATCCCACCGGATATGGTGACTCTCCGTACCAATCCTTTTCTTCGTTCGCAGGCAATCACTATCTGATCGATTTAGATATGCTGATTCAGGAAAACCTGCTGAAGCAGGAAGAGGTGGATGCCGTTGCATGGAGCCAGGATGAGAGTCGTGTAGACTATGGCTGTATGTATGAGCACCGATGCAAAATACTGCGTTTGGCTTATGAGAGATTTGTACCAGATCAGGCATTCTACGGATTTGTAGAGGAAAATGCCGGATGGCTGGAAGACTATGCGCTGTTCATGACCATGAAAGAGAAATACCATGGTGCTTCTTGGCAGAACTGGTCCATGAGTCTCATGATGCGTGTTCCCGAAATGCTTCAGGGTTACCGTGAGAGCCTGCATGATATGATCCAGTTTCATTACTTTCTCCAGTTTAAATTCTTCCAGCAGTGGACGGCGCTGCGTAGCTATGCCAATGAAAGGGGCATTAAAATTATCGGTGATGTACCGATCTATGTTCCACTGGATTCGGTTGACGTATGGTCTAACCCAGCGATGTTTCAGTTGGATAGTAATGGCTATCCTACGGCTGTTGCAGGTTGCCCGCCGGATTCCTTTACGGCCGACGGTCAGCTTTGGGGAAATCCCTTGTACAATTGGGACTTGATGAAGAAAACAGGCTTTGCCTGGTGGATTCGTCGGTTGTCTGCTGCGGCGAAAATGTATGATGTGGTTCGTTTGGATCACTTTAGGGGTTTTGAAAGCTACTGGACTGTCCCTGCCGGTGACAAAACTGCTGCCGGTGGCGCATGGAAGAAGGGTCCCGGCTTGGACTATGTTCGTGCCATTCGGGAGGCATTGCCGAATCTGGACTTTATCGCAGAGGATCTGGGCTATGTAACACCGGAAGTGCGCCAGCTTCAGCTGGAATCGGGTTATCCCAGCATGAAGGTTTTGCTGTTTGCATTTGACTCCCGTGAAGAGTCCGATTATCTTCCTCATACATATCCTGTTAATTCAGTGTGTTATATCGGTACTCACGATAATATGACTGTTGCACAGTGGCTTCAGGAAGCTACACCAGAGGATGTTGCGCTGGCAAAAGACTATCTTGGACTTAATGAAGAAGAAGGTTTTGCTTGGGGTATGATTCGTGGCGCGATGGGCTCGGTCAGCCGCCTTTGCGTCATTCAAATGCAGGATTATCTGGAACTGGGAGTATTTGCGAGAATGAACGTTCCTGGTATGCTGTCTTCCGCTAACTGGACATGGCGCGCCAGAAAAGGCTTCATGCAAGAAACGCTGACAGAACGGATCCGTGAAACAACGAGACGTTACGGAAGATTATAATGTAGGAAACTGTTTATGGAACGGAAGATTGTTGTAAAGCAGGATGTTCTGGATGCATTGGTTGCGTTGGGAGTAAAAAGCGGCCAAACAATTATGGTGCATACTTCCTTAAGCAGCTTGGGGTTTGTCTGCGGTGGTGCTCAAATTATTATCGAGGCGCTGCTGGAAACGGTAGGCAACGAAGGTACGATTGTGATGCCTACGCAATCCTGGAAAAATCTGGATCCTTGCGCCGGTGTCCACTGGGACGAACCGGAGGCATGGTGGCCTATCATTCGGGAAAACTGGCCCGCTTATCACAAGGATATTACACCCACTAATACCATGGGTGCTGTTGCGGAAATGTTCCGCAAATGGCCCGGTACCTTGCGCAGCGACCACCCGGCCCGCTCTGTGGCAGCCAACGGAAAACACGCCCAATACCTGACTGCGGATCACGATCTTTCCAATATTTTTGGGGAAGGGTCTCCCATTGGAAAGCTCTATGAGCTGGATGCTTTTGTGCTGCTGATTGGTGTTGGGTATGATAAGAATACATCCCTTCATTTGGCAGATGTAAGAGCGACCTATCCGGGCAAGCATAACAGTACAGAATTCAGCGCTGTTATCGAAAACGGTGAGCGCGTGTGGAAGCGATACGACACCCTATTCGTGGATGGAGAAGACTTTGACGAAATCGGAAAAGCCTTTGAAAGTATGCATCCGGTCAGTAAGGTAATGCTTGGCAACGGGCAGCTGACCTTTATACGGCAGCGGGAATTGGTAGATTTTGCCGTGGAATGGATTGAGAAGAACAGAAACTGAGAGGGTTGATAAGCTTGATAAGATGATCTTCTGATTATCTTTCTTCCCTAAAGATTGTGCAGGCGGTGTGTTCCGCCTGCACAAATTTATGAGATAAAGTGTCAACAATCGTTATGCTTTCACCTCCAGTAGCTATGTAGAAGATAGGCACTGGTGGCAGCAGTTTGTACTGTACATCTAATCATAATACGTTCAAAGTTTCCCTTGTTTTTTCCCTTACGGGAAAATGCGTAAAAGAAACGTTTGGAAATAATGGGTTATTTGACTCAAAAGAAGCTAATCAGGATGCGAAAATGGACCGAATATTCCAGATGCTTCACAAATTTAAAATTCGAGTCTTTCATACGAGATAGAAAAATCTGCGGGCTGACGCGTCCATTCCAGTGCATTGATATCAAAGTTCATTTTCTGTAATCCTCCCTGTGGATTCTATTGTACCAGAAATTGCACTCAAAATCGAGAAGAAACCCATGAAGATACCTGTGTTCCGGCAGCTTCATGGGTTTAATTGGTTTACAGTTTCCAGATATCGCGGTTGTATTCGGCGATGGTTCTGTCGGAGGAGAAGAAGCCGGTCTTGGCGGTGTTTGTAAGGCATTTCTTCAGCCAGCCGATGGGATCGCAGGCGTAGTCAGCCATGGCCTGCTGCTTTCGCACCACATAGGCATTGAAGTCCGGCAGGGTCTGGAACCAGTCCTTATTGATCAGCTCGTTCTGCAAGCGTTTCAGGTTTTCTGCCTGACCGTACTTCAGCATCTCTTCGCCGGTTAGGAAGGAAATGGCGCGCTTGAGGTTGGGATCTGCCTCTACCCATTCCCGGGCGCAATAATCGCCCTTTTCGTAGCGGTGGATCACCTGGTTGGAGCTGGCGCCGAAGATATAGATGTTCTCTTCACCCACCTGCTGGGCGATTTCCACGTTTGCACCGTCCATGGTACCCAGGGTGACTGCGCCGTTAAGCATGAACTTCATGTTGCCGGTGCCGCTGGCTTCCTTGCTTGCAAGGCTGATCTGTTCAGACAGATCGCAGGCGGGAATCATCTTCTCGGCGGCGGTCACGTTGTAATTCTCCACGAATACTACCTGCAGCCAGGGTACAACCTGGAGATCATTTTCAATTACCCTGGACAGGACGCGCAGAGCATGGATGATGTCCTTGGCGACTACGTATGCCGGTGCAGCCTTTGCGCCGAAGATGCTCACGAGGGGCACTGCGGGCTTATAACCGGCCTTGATTTCCAGATACTGATGAATCAGAAACAGCAGGTTCAGCTGCTGGCGCTTGTATTCGTGCAGGCGCTTGGACTGAATGGAGAACATGGCCATGGGGTTGATGGTGATACCCTGGTTTTTGTGCAGCCATTCGGCAAGTGCGGCCTTGTTTTCCAGTTTGATGGCGGCAAAACGGGCCAGGAAGGGGATATCATCGGTGAAGGACAGTAGCTTTTCAAGCTCGGACGCATCCTTCTTAAAGCCGCTGCCGATGTTCTGTTCAATCAGGTCTGCCAATTCGGGATTGCACTTGAGCAGCCAGCGGCGGAAGGTGATGCCGTTGGTCTTATTGTTGAACTTCTGAGGATACAGAGCGCTGAAGTGCTTCAACTCGCTGTCCTTCAGGATTTGGCTGTGCAGCGCTGCTACGCCGTTGACGCTGTGGGAAAAATGAATATCCATGTGCGCCATGTGTACGGTGTTCCACTGGTCGATGATGGCAGTAGATTCATCAGTGGTGCGGTTGCGGGCGATCTTATCCAGCTTTTCGATGATGGGCATCAGCTGGGGTACGATCTTATCCAGGTAGCTGCGCGGCCACTTCTCCAGCGCTTCGGCAAGGATGGTGTGGTTGGTGTAGGCGCAGGTGTTGGTTACGATTTCAACGGCTTCATCAAATGCGATGCCCTGCTTTTCCAGCAGGCGGATGAGCTCCGGAATCACCATACTGGGATGGGTATCGTTGATCTGGATGGCGGCATAGTCGGCGAGATTATGATAGTTGCAACCGCGCTGCACGCACTCCTCCAGGATCATCTGCGCGCCCGCGCTGACCATCAGGTACTGCTGGTAAATGCGCAGCATGCGGCCGGCTTCATCGGAATCATCCGGATAGAGGAACAGGGTCAGGTTCTTGTCGATCTGCTCTTTATCAAAGGCGATGCCTTCGGAGATGATGGCCTCGTCGATGCTGTCCAGATCGAACAGGTTCAGCATGTTGGTGCGGCCTTCATAGCCGGTCACGGAGAGCTGGTGCAGCCTTGCATTGTAGGTTTTGCCTGCCAGCTGCACGGGATAGGTTTTCTGGGTGCGCACCGTCCAGCAATCATCGGAAAGCCAGGTATCCGGCATTTCGTGCTGCAGCTCATTTTTGAACTGCTGGCGGAACAGGCCGCAATGGTAGCGAAGGCCGATGCCGTCGCCGGGCAGGTTCAGCGTGGCAAGGCTGTCCAGGAAGCAGGCAGCCAGGCGGCCCAGGCCGCCGTTGCCCAGGCTGGGCTCGGCTTCGATTTCCTCGATTTCGGCAAGGGATTTGCCGTTTTCCGCCAGACATGCGCGCACATCTTCGTAAATGCCCAGGTTGATCAGGTTGTTTGAAAGCAGCTTGCCGATCAGAAATTCTGCGGAGATATAATACAGCTTGCGGCCGGTGACAGGCTGCAGATGCATGTCGGCTTCCTGCTGCACAAGCTTCAGCAGCGCAGAATACAGTTCCTTGTTTTCGCACTGAGAAATGGGTTTTGCACAGAGTGCAGTCAGACGATTGTGGATGGCAGTGTTCATAAATACAGTCTCCCTTCTGTATTGGTGCTTGCAAAATATCCAACTATTTGCTATATTATGCGTATGTTCCTGATATTTCTTCCAAAATAAATGCAAAAACTTACTGAATTCTATCATTTGGGGGGTGAAAAGCATGGAAAACAACCGCCAGATGCAGCTTGAAGAAACGAAAAAACATGGCGATATACTCTTTCCGTTCAACATCTATCCCTGCACCATTCCGAAGGATTTTCCGTCTGTCGCGCTTCATTGGCACCGCAATATGGAGATCATCTACATCAAGAAGGGCGGCTTGCTGTGCCAATTGGATATGGAGAGCAAGCGTGTGGAAGCGAGGAATATCTGCATTGTGCCGCCGGGTACGCTGCACGGCCTGCGCGGCTTAAATGGCCAGACGGCGGAATATGAAAACATCATATTCGATCTGGAACTGCTGGGTTCCGGCGCGGCGGACATCTGCGCACGGCGGTATCTGGTGCCGCTGTCGGCAGGACAACTTCTCCGGCCGGTGATTCTGCATTCTGAGGATGCAGGATATAAAATCGCGGAAACCCTGCTGATGCAGACGGAGGAGCTGTGCAGGCAGCGGGAAAAGGGCTATGAACTTGCCGTAAAAGGCGCTATGCTGCAGCTGATTTTCCATCTGATGCAGGTGCAGCCGGAAATGCCGGGTGTAGAGCTTCCCGGTATGGCGAGGCTCAAGCAGGTGCTGAAATTTATCCAGAGAGAGTACGCACAGCCCATTTCCGTGGAACAGATTGCGGATTTCAGTGGTTGTTCCCCCAGCCATTTCATGCGCTGGTTCAAGCAGATGACGGGCAGCAGCTTCGTTGCTTATCTGAACGAACACCGGCTTGCTGAGGCAGCGCGCATGCTGCGCAGCAGTGATGCGAAGGTGCTTGCCATTGCCCAGGATGTAGGCTTTGAATCCCTTTCCAATTTTAACAACCAATTCCGGATTCGATACGGTGTGACGCCGAGAGAATACCGTACAGGCAAATGAAAAAGGTCATGCACAAATCAATGTGCATGACCCTTTTCTGTACAGGGAATTATTCTTCAGAAGAAGTCTCTTCGAGAGTCTTGCAGCTGGAACGCACCACCAGTCGGTGGGGAACGATGATCTTGGCTGCCATCAGATTGGGATTCTCGGTGTGGTTGAATGCCTGGGAAACCGCTTCATAACCCAGTTGGAAGGAATTGACCTCCACGGAAGTGAGCTGGGGTGAGGTAAGCTTGGCAAACAGGGAATTGTTGAACGCAACGATGGAAACATCTTCCGGCACGGAAAGACCCAACTGCGCGCATGTACGCTTCAGGGAAACGGCAAGAATATCATCGCTGACCACAAATGCGGTGGGGCGGTCCTTTCTGCTGAGCAGGGCGTGCAGTTCCTCCGAACCATCAGAGAGCAAGCTGTCCATCTCCAGGCAGTAATCGGGATCGGCAGTGATACCGTTCTGCATGCCACCACTGGCTGCCAATGCAATAGCCAATCTCCGCCTTTTCCACACGGTCATTCTGGCGAACCACACTGATAGAACCGATAGGCTCGTCAAGCTCCTTCAGCACGATCATCCACTGATAGTAGCTTTCCTTTTCGTACTCCTGAAGCCAGCTCCCAATCACCATTTCAGATACGGCAATACTACTATGGGCAGGCCAAGTCAGAAATTTAGTGACTTCCGGATCAGAGGCCCAATTATCCAGATCGAACTTCCGATATCAAGCTCCCGAAGTACACACTACTAACTAAGGTGGCCTTGCTATAATAGGAGCTATGAACAATATCCGCAACCGGGCTGAAGAAATCGTCAATGCAGAGATCATTTACACATAAATGGCAAAGGGACCAACCGAAATGGTTGGTCCCTGTTTATATGGGGTTCTTTCGTGCAATACTGCGCCTGAGCGTTCCAGCGTTGGCTTTATCCGTAAGTATTTCGTGACTTCCAAGCTATTCAAGCAGTCAATGGCTACCCGTTTTGTATGTTTACCGGTGCTGACATGATTTCCGGTATTTCACTGGGGTCATGCCGTATTTTTTCACGAAGGCCCGGGTGAAATAGGAATGGTTGTGAAAACCACAGTTTGATGCCACTTCAATCACATTCAGATCCTCAACAGCAAGCTGATATGCAGCCAGCTCCAGCCGGTAATTATTCAGGTAAGCGGTAAATCCCGTGCCCATCAGATCCTTGAACAGCTTCATGAAATAGCTGGTGGAAAATCCACACAAATCAGCCACATATTGCACCGGTGTATCCATGGCATAGCTAAGCTGGACCCAGTCCAGAGCCGGTTTTAGCCGGTCGTAAGTCATATGAAGTGCCAGATCCTTCTCCCCGGTCTCCACGCAATGCTGATTAAGCAGATGCATCACCATCAGCAGATTGGATTTAACCAGATATTCATGAGTGGAATAGCTGTCGTTACGATGCTCGATGAGGCTTTCCAGCAGCGGCTTCAGTTTCAGATTCAGCTCCGATCCTGCCGGTTCCATACAATTGACATTCTTTTCGTGTGTCAAAAAGGGTTTCAGATACTTCTCTGCCAGACGGTCCTCCCCCAAAAGCGAAAAATTGAACATAATATTATAATACTCCGCCTTCTCGGACTGGGCTTGTTCGATAGCGTGGATGGCGTGAGGGAGAACAATGACAATATCCCCCGGTTCCAGCAAGTAGTTCTGGGCCCAGACCGATACATTCAGTCGGCCGGCGGTTACGTAGATCAGTTCCGCTTCCTCGTGCCAATGGCGGGGAAATGCAGTGATGTACTCTGGGACCCGGCCCAGATACACTGCAAAGGGAAATTCTACAGTGCCGTGAATTTTGGTTTCGTGAAGCAATCTTTCGTCCACTTGCGGCCCCTCCTTCCTGAAAAATAGGATCGTGTTAGAAATACAGTATAATTGTAGGAGAATTATACCATAGGCAAGTGTATAATGCAAATAGAAAGAACATATCCCATGCCCAAAAGGAGTTCCCTTTATGACCGTACAACGAAAAAAACTCCATCAGCTTTTCTTCCCATTGTTTTTTGAGACTCTGTTCATGATGTTGGCAGGTATGGTGGATACTTTGATGCTCTCCTCCGAAGGCGACTATGCCGTGGGGGCCGTGGGCACCGCCAATACCTACATCAGCCTGTTTATCATCATGTTCTCCATCATCTCATCAGGTATGGTGGCAGTGATGACCCAGTATATCGGTGCAAAGCGACCGGGAGTTGCCCATCAGGCACTGAAACTGGGTCTGATGTTTAATCTGTCTGTAGGCGTAGTAATCACCGGTGTGCTGATCTTCGGCACGGATGCCATTTTGAAGGCCGTGGGCATCGCCCGTGACTTGGAAGAGCCCGCCAGTATTTATCTGCGAACCATCGGTGCATTCTGTATTTGCAATGCTTTGACTCCCATTCTTTCCAGTTACCTCCGGTCTTTCGGGCATACCACACCTACCATGGTTGCCACGGTGGCAGCCAATATCATTAACGTGGTACTGAACGGGTTGTTTCTATTTGTGATGCACTGGGGTGTCTTTGGTGTGGCGCTGGCTACCGGCATTTCGAGACTGGTAAACCTGTTGTGGTTGTGTATCGCCGCAAGGTACCGCATTAAGCCGGAAAAAGACACCAATCCTCCGGCAAGCCGGCAAGTGTTACGGAAGATCATCCGGGTGGGACTGCCGGCGGCAACGGAGACGATTCTGTATAACATCGCTATCACACTGGTCATCAGCATGCTTAACAGGATGGATGCCACCGGAGCGCAGGTTACTGCCCGATCTTACGCTTTGCAGATCTCCAATTTCTCTTACTGCGTGTCCGCTGCGCTGGCACATGCCAATGCAGTGCTGGTAGGTTGGTACATTGGTGGCTGTGAGATCGAAGCCTGTAAGCGGGATACCCGCCGGGCAGCGGTGTTGGGGATCGGTGCGGGCGTTGCGGTTTCGGGTCTCTTTGCTATATTCTCAAAGCCGATTGTGGGCCTCTTTACCGACAACCCGGACATGATTCGGCTGGTGGGTACGTTGCTGATCGTGGATATCTTCCTGGAGATCGGACGGTCTGCGAATCTGGTCTACGGCTTTGCCCTGAAAACCAGTGGCGACGCGATCTATCCCATGACGATAGGAATTATCTTTATGTTCCTGTGTGCCTCCGGCGGAACCTGGCTCTTTGGTGTGAAGCTGGGCTGGCTGGCGGTAGGCGCTTATGTAGGCATGGCTTTGGACGAATGCATTCGCGCGGTACTGATGTACGTCCGGTGGCGCAACGGGCGCTGGCAGAAATTAAGTCTTGTATCGGAAAAATGAGGTAATGTTATGAATTATGCTGCTCTTTGGCATGAAGCCACCCAGAGATACTGCTACTGTCTGGAACCGGGCAGATTTCTGTTCCGGCTCCAAACGGCAAAGGACGACTTAAAGTCCGTGACCCTTCATACCCTGGACAAGTACCTGCCCCTGAAGATCAAAGATACTCGTAAAGCTACTCCCATGAAGTGGGTGGCCAGCGACGGACTTCGGGACTACTACGAAGTGGAGTTGGAATTTAGGGTAGTCTGCCTGCGCTACTGCTTTGAACTGGAAGACAACGCGGGTAACCGGGTCTTCTTCTCAAACAGCGGATTTACAGACACCCTCCCTGATGATATAGAGAGGCTGTTTGACTGCCCCCAGACCCTCCGGGAAGAAGAACGCTTCCTCGCTCCAGACTGGGCATCCGACAAGGTTATCTACCAGATATTCCCCTCCCGGTTCGCCAGCCACGAAGAAGTGGAGGACAAAATCTGGTATCAGGCCCCCATCACTGCCAATGCGGCGCTGGGGGGCAGTCTGAAAGGTATCATTCAGCAGCTTCCCTACATCGCGGACTTAGGAGTGGATGTGATCTACCTAACTCCCATCTTCTACTCCAACTCCTGTCATAAGTATGATACCATCGATTACTACACCATCGACCCCACCTTTGGCACTACCGATGATTTGGTGATGCTGGTGGACAAGGCGCACACTCTGGGGCTGCGGGTGATTCTGGACGGTGTGTTCAATCACACCTCCCCGGAGTTTTTCGCCTTCAGGGATGTGGTAGAAAAGGGAGAAAACTCCCGGTATAAAGACTGGTATTACATTAATAAATTCCCGGTTTGTACGATTCCCATGCGCCACAACTACAAGTGCTTCAGCTATTTCTGGGACATGCCCAAGGTACATCTGCGTTGCGCTGCCGCGGCGGACTACTTCACAGAGGTAGCGCTTTACTGGCTGCGAACAGCGAAAGTAGACGGGTGGAGGCTGGATGTGGCGGACGAGGTTTCCCACGGTTTTTGGCAGTATTTCCGCACACAAATTAAGACGGAATTTCCCCAGGCGCTGATTGTGGGGGAGGTGTGGCACCACGCTCCGGACTTTTTGCAGGGCGACCAGTGGGACAGCGTCATGAACTACCCCTTCTATCGGGCAGTGCTTGACTACGCCGCTGAAGGGACACTGACCGCCTCCGGTTTTCTGGGTGTCATGGGCTTTCAGCGGGGTAATACCCACAACGCCGCTCATCATCTTATGTGGAACCTCATCGGCAGCCACGATACCGCAAGAATCCTCCATCTGTGTGGCGAAAATAAGGATAGGCAGAAGCTATGTGCCGCGCTGCAACTTCTGACACCAGGTATGCCTATGATCTACTACGGTGACGAGGTGGCTATGACTGGTGCCAAAGATCCGGACTGCCGCCGGGGTATGCTGTGGGACGAAAGTCGACAGGACAAGGATATGCTTTCCTGGTACAAACGGCTGCTGCGGGTGCGTAAGGAGATCCCTGCCATTACCCGGGGCAAAACGGTAGCGGAGGAGGCCCGGGACAAAGATGGTCTCATCTGCGTAACCCGGTGTCTGGAAGACGATGAAGTGACCATTCTGTTCCACGCCAAGGAAGATACAATTTCCTTACCGGCGCTTTCCGGAAAGCGGAACCTGCTTACAGATAACGTATTTGACGGCAAAGTACAGGGAATTACAGCCTTGGTGCTAAAATAAAGAGAGTGACAGTATCTTGATTTTTAGGTCCATTTTGCGTATAATGTTTATATCAAGGTAACAACCACCCGGAACAATTACCTCGATCTGCTCCCAATCATTTATCACCGCTGATAAGATTTTGATAAGCATCCATCGTATAGCTATGATAATATGGACAATCAAAATAATCAGAATAGCAGGTATCATATTCACTAAACGAATTTGTTTAAGTCAAAGATATCTGCAACGAGTGGGAATAAAGTCCCCAAAATTTCAAGGCAAAAACCCGTTGCGTTGCAACGGGTTTTCGTTTTGACTCTTCATTT
>ERZ808048.111-NODE-111-length-16300-cov-3.991124_pt1 | contig 16300 bp, 11 predicted proteins | sample MGYA00380197_ERZ808048 | MGnify/ENA primary metagenome ERZ808048 (study PRJEB31490, sample SAMN06133377) | cow dung metagenome | isolation source: M1 | host: cow | place: China: Chengdu | collected 2015-05 ... | reverse complement strand
CCAGTCTTCGCCGTTTTGCTCACTATGATTACTGGAGCGACAGTGTAAGACAAGGAATACTAGCCGACGCTCCGGCATCTCTTCTGGTTTACGGAATGGGCGAGAGAGCACTCTGTGAAATCGCAGACCGCCTTGCCGAAGGCAAAAAGCCCTCAGAAATCAGAGACGTCAGAGGTACTTGTTATACAATGAGCGTTGGAGAGTACAGAAAATCCGACATCAAAGGAACTCAGCTTCCGGCATATCCGAATGTCTCTGAAAAGCCGACCTTTGCCGCCGCATGGAAAACATTTTCCGAAGAGGATGGCGTCTTAATTCAGCCTCATCCAAAAACCGTAATCGTCCAGAATCCTGCAGCACTCCCGCTTACAACAGAAGAGCTTGACAGAATCTATGAACTGCCGTTTACAAGAAAACAGCACCCGTCAATCAAAGAAACAATACCAGCCCTTGCTCCGATTCAGTTCTCGATAACAACTCACCGCGGATGCTTTGGGGCTTGCTCATTCTGTTCAATCACTCACCACCAGGGAAAACAGATTGTATCCAGAAGTGAAGCATCAATTCTTCGCGAAGCAAAACGGATGGCAAAGATGCAGGAATTCCGCGGTACAATCTCTGATGTGGGCGGACCTTCTGCTAATATGTATGGAAGTTTCTGTCCGAAATGGGAAAAGAATGGAGCATGCAAAAACAAATCATGCATCGGCTGCCCCTCCCTTCAGGACGGAACAAAAAGACAACTTGCCCTTCTTTCTGAAATCAGAAAAATTCCAAAGGTCAAACACGTCTTTATCAGTTCAGGCATCCGCTATGATTTAATTCCTGAAAATGCGCAAGGTGATGATTATCTCAAAACAATAAGCGAGTCACATATCTCAGGACACATGAAGGTAGCACCTGAGCACATCTCAGACCGCGTAACGCAGATGATGAACAAGCCCGGTGAAGCAGTCTTTGAACGCTTCCGCAAAAGATTTGAGAAACTTCAGGAAGGAAAGCACAAGCGTCAGTACTTAGTTCCATATCTTATGTCGTCTCACCCCGGATGCAGAATCGAGGATATGGTAAAGCTCGCTCTCTATCTTCGCGAGCACAACATGTACACCGAGCAGGTTCAGGATTTCACCCCATCTCCAATGACTTTGTCTACAGCGATGTACTACACAGGTCTTCATCCGTTTACGGGAAAGAAGGTCTATGTTCCGTCAGGCGGAGAAAAACGCATCCAGAGAGCAGTTCTTCAGTGGAAAGACCCAAAGCAGTATGACCTTGTAGTGTCCGGCTTGCTTAAAGCCGGAAGACGGGACTTAATCGGAGATTTAGTTCCAAATAAAGGCATTCCGGCAAGACCGCCGAAGAGAAGATAATTCACCTCTTTTTAATTTACAACTAAAAAAAGTATTAGTGGTGTGTTCTGATATCAGCCGCACATGCCTGCGCCTCTTTTCTCTCCTTTCTGAAGAAGATTCCGTTGAAAATCAGCGGGACAATAATTGTTGTAACAAGAGACACCACAACAATCGCGATGAATAACTCGTTTCCAAGTGCTAAGAGCTCTGCTGAACGGGCTGGATCTGTAGTTGCCGCTGCCATGTCTTTGAAGTGGTTTAAGGCGATAAGTCCCACAATCATTGCGACCTCTCCTCTCGGAGTCATACCAACACCAATCATCATCGATTCTTTCCAGTTCATACCCATGAGCTTTGCCGGAAGACCGCATCCGAGAATCTTTGTTGCGAGAGCAACGATACAGAGCACAATGATAAATATCAGCATGTCTGCCTGCAGATAACGCAAATCAGCGATGATACCCAAAGACACGAAGAAGATGGATGCGAATATAATGTAGAGATACTCTGCTCCAAGTTTGATATCCATACTGTGCTTCAAATCCACACGGTTTACGCACACACCGGCAAGGAATGCTCCAACGATTGCGGAGATTCCGACAGCTTCTGCACACATTGCATAGAAGAATGCAATCATCATTGCGAAGATGAACACAAACTCAGGGAATTTGCGGACAATCTTTGTTCCGTCCATCCAGTTAAGCAGTTTCGGGATATATTTTGCTCCAATCAGTGCTCCAACGATTACAAAGCCGAATGCTTTGATAACCATAAAGAGAATTCCTGTGAATGCGAGTTCCCCTGTAGAACTTAAGTCCTGACAGACCGAGAGAACAATTAAACTCAGCACATCATCAATAACTGCCGCACCAATAATCGCTTTCGCAAAAGGTTGATGGAGTTTTCCCATCTCACGCAAAACATTTGCAGTAATCGCGATACTTGTAGCTGTAAGAGCTGTTCCGATGAAAATCGCGGAATAGAAGTCCATTCCAAACAGCATCGTACAAAGATAACCGCCAATCCATGGTACAACCACACCGACGAGTGCTATCACTGCATACTTCCAGTTCGCAATATCACGGACTTCAAACTCGAAGCCGATAACGAACAGCAGAACAATTGAACCAAGTCCGGCAAGACCGTCAATAAAGTCTGTATAGGTAATGAGACCGAGGACACTTGGACCTACCAACAGACCTACCAGAATTTCTCCGATAACTGCGGACTGGTGAATACGGGTTGCCAGAAGATATCCTCCAAGAGCCACGAAGAGTAATAAACTCATCTGGAACTCAATGGTGGACATAAGCTCCTCAAACATAATAAGGTAATATTGTCCTGTGAGAAAAAAAGTGTTACGTATTACAGACAGCTCTCATCCTGTACTGCAGGGCAGTAGTTGCAGAGAGCCTGCGGCAAATCCTTTTCTTTGTCCCGGATGGGGCAGAGAATCTTTCCGCTTTCCTCCTTAACAGTCCAGCCTCCTGGAAAAGGCATTCCTACAGGATGTCCCGGAAGCCCTGCAATTAACATCGCATACCCGTATACCAGTCTGTAGAACAGTTTTCCAGCCGGAGTTCCGATTCCAACCTCCGGCGAATTCTTTGAAACCTCATCTGAAAAACAGCTTTCCTCTGCATTCTTCCAGAATTCATCCCAGAGTTTTCTATCTAAAATTTCTCTCTGTTTTGACTTGCCGCATCTAACATCACTCAAAAATGCATGATACTGATTTAGTAAATCTATACTGTACGGGCGATATCTGCTTCTGTATGGTTCAGGCAGGAGTTCTGTTTCCCGGCGGATAGTGCCGCCGACTCTTTGAAGGTCAAAAATAGTATATCTCTCCAGAGCTTTTTTCAGAACAGGCACAGCTTCTTCTGCGTTTTTTGCCGCAAGAAGTTCTGCGGAGACGGATTTTACAAACTCCGCAAGTTCCGATTTCGAGTACTGGAAGACATTTGCCATTTCTCAAAGGTATGATGTATTCTATTAAATATTTGTGGTGTGGGAAGCCCTATATAGTGTCGAATTCAACATATGAGGTATCATGGATATTCTCTATGCAGTAATTGTAGTCCTCGGTCTCGTGGTTTTCGAGACGATTGCAAGCATAGACAATGCCATCATTAATGCAGATATTTTATCCACAATGAGTGCGTGGGCAAAACGCTGGTTCTTAACGTGGGGTCTGATTATTGCAGTTTTCGGTGTCCGCGGAGTTCTTCCGTGGCTGATTATCTGGTTCTCAACTCCGTCCTTAGGTCCTATTGGTGCTTTGACTGCGACATTCTCGGATGATGCAACAGCGGCTGCAGCGATTGAGGCGAGTGCTCCTTTCCTGCTATTGGCAGGAGGGATGTTTATGGTTCTTTTGTTCCTCCACTGGCTTATGGCAGAACAGAAGAACTGTATTGTTCCAGGAGAACTCGCACTTTCCAAACAGGGCCCATGGTTCTATGCTGTTGCAGCTATTCTGCTTCTGGCAATTGTCTACTTTGCAGTACAGATTAATCCGTTCCTTGGTGTGGCAGCGGTTGCCGGATCTGCGATTTATTTCGTAATGATGGGATTCCGTCTGTTTGCGGACAAAAAATCAGCCGAACTTGAGAAAGGAGACAGTGACCCGAAGGCGGCAAAGCATTCGGATTTAAGCAAACTCGTTCTTCTGGAAGTTATCGATGCATCCTTCTCAATCGACGGAGTTGTTGGAGCATTCGCATTTACTATGTCTGTGCCTCTCATCTTAATCGGTAACGGTATCGGTGCATTTGTTGTTCGTGAGATGACTATTCGCAACTTAGACACCATCAGAAAGTTCGCATATCTGAAGAATGGTGCAATGTACTCCATTCTCTGTCTTGGTATTATCATGTGTGCTGAAGCATTCGGAGCACATCTGCCAATCTGGTTCGCCCCGCTTCTGACCATTTGTATTGTCGGTATCTTCCTTGGACTTTCCATTAGAAAGATTAAGAAAAACGATTTCGGTGTCTGCGCTATAGAGCCGAAAACCGAATAACTTTTTTTTATTTTAGATACTCAAGCGATTCTAAGACCGCTTCATACTCCATGCACTCAATGATTCCAACAGCATCGAGCTTCATAACCGAAGAAAAATCAATGTCTCCGCTTCCAAGAGCTGCATGTTCATCCCATACTCCGTGATTGTCGTGCAGGTGAACATGTTCTGGTTTTGAATCTAAAAATAAATCAAGTGCTGAGTTTAAGTTTGCGTGACCAACATCAAGACAGAATGCAAGTCCTGCTTCTCGAAGAATCGGTACAAAGTCCGGATATCTGAAGTGACAGCAATCCCAGCTTCCAAGATTTTCTACAGCAAAGCGGACTGAAAATTCATCCTGCATTCTTTCTAAATCAGATATTGACAAAAGAAGCGCTTCGTATGATTTTTCAAACATATCCTTTTCCAGACAAAATCCGGGATGAATTACAAGCGTCTCTGCACCAAGAATATCTGCCGCTTCTGCTGATTCATAGATTACTGAAAGCGATGCTTTTCTTATCTTTTCTGTTGGCTCTGCAATATTTCCGTCAGATGTTGGGGAATGAACCGAGTATCTAAGCGGAAAAGATTCTGCGGCTTCTAAAAATTCAGGAAGAGAGTGTCCGCATGCAGACATAATCTCAACAAAATTGGTAAGACATGAAATCTCCTCCAACGCATCAAAGAGCGGATATTTCATCAGGCAGTTTGAGGAGATTCCAATAGTATTCATATCGTTGTCTATAGATTGTGCGCATAAGTAATAAATCTGATGTTTTCGAAAGATGTATTTTTGGTTGTGCTAAACTTATCCCTCTAAATCAGCCGGCCTGCTTTTTAATCCTAAATGTCAATTAATATTATATGTATTAAACTCAAATTATATTGTATGAGAATTACGGCACTGTTTACAGCTTTCCTTCTCCTTCTCTTTGCTGCAGGAGGAGTATCTGCAGTCACTATTACTGATGATCTTGGAGTGACTGTGACAATCGAAAATCCTCCGGAGCGCATCGTTTCTTTATCTCCTGCAAACTCAGAGATTCTTTTTGCTTTAGGTCTTGACGAAAAGATTGTCGGAGTTACTGAGTACTGTACTTATCCGGAAGCTGCTCTTTCCAAAGAAAAAATAGGCGGCTTTTCTACAGTAAACATTGAAAAAGTTTCAGTACTTAATCCTGACCTGATTGTTGCAGCCGACGGAAACTCGGAAGAGACTGTTTCTCACTTACGAGAGCTTGGATTTACTGTTATCACAATTAATGCTGACACCATCGATACTACTTTAGATGACATTCTTCTTCTCGGAAAAGCAACAGGCGCAGATGACGAGGCAGAAGCTCTTGTCTCTTCGATGAAGGAAGACCTTGCAGAGATTGCAGAAAAAACAAGTGCTGAAGAAAAGCCTACTATCCTTCACTGCATGTGGACTGACCCGCTTTGGGTTTCAGGAAGCGGAACATTCCAGGATGAAATGATTACTGCCGCAGGCGGAGTTAATGCCGCAGCAGATGAAGGCGGATGGGTTGCGCTTACGATGGAAAAATTCCTGACAATGAATCCAGATATTATTGTGGTCGATTCTGGAAACGGAATGGGTGTTGGTGCAGATGATGCTCTGCGTGATTTCTTCTTAAAAGACCCGCGTATGCAGTCTTTATCTGCAGTTCAGAATGAACGTGTCTATGTTGTAAATGCTGACATCATCGACAGAGGAGGTCCGCGTATTGTAGAAGGCGTTGAAGCTCTCGCAGAAATTGCTCACCCTGATATCTTCGGCGAGTATGGCGGAAATACCAATTCTGCAAAGTCTCCGGGATTCAGCGTTCTTGGAGTTCTTGCAGGACTTGGTGCAGTTATCACTCTTAGAAGAAAATAACATCCCTCTTTTTTCACGTAAACTCTTTCACCTCTCAAAATCATACATATATTCACTAATGACAATCTCCGCCGAAGATATCAAAAATCTACATAAATATGAAGTCCGCATCCTAAAAGCCTTAGAGCGGATGATGAGAAGATACCGCTGGGTTCCGGAAGATGACTTAAAAGCGGCAGTTCACTTATCTGATTCCGAACTCAAGTTCCGCTTGGGAAATCTCATCCACAAAGATTTGGTTCGCTCTGATTCTGTACCGTACAAAGGATATGCTCTTGTATTTGCAGGATATGATGCTTTAGCTCTTTCGGCTCTTGCAGACAAAGGAAGCATCACAGCCCTTGGAGCACACATCGGTGTTGGAAAGGAATCCGAGATTTACGAAGCTCTTGGATTCGGAGTTGTTGTGTTAAAGCTCCACAAAATCGGTCAGCGTTCATTCAACACTGTTAGAACCAACCGCGAATACATGCCGGAAGGCGGCCACTGCCCGTGGATTTTTGCATCCGCAAAATCTGCAGAACGCGAGTTTGAAGCACTTCAGGCATTAAACGGCAAAGTAAGTGTGCCCGTCCCAATCGATATCAACCGCCATACAATTGTGATGTCCTTTGTTCCGGGAGTAAACTTAAACCGCTGCACTCTTGAAAATCCTGAAGCAACCTGGGATGAAATTATCTCTCAGCTGAAAATCGCATACGGCCTTGGGTACATTCACGGAGATTTATCCGAGTACAACATCATGATTTCCGATGACTCTCTCTGGATTATCGACTGGCCTCAGTGGGTAACTCCGGGACATAGGAATGCTGATGCAACCCTTCTCCACGACTTAGAGACTGTTGCTGAGTTCTTCCGCAAGAAGTATCAGATTGAGCCGGATGTAGAGGCTGCTGTTTCGTTTATCAAATCCGCATGACAACCGTATTTGGTATCGACATCCAGAAGGGAAACATCAGAAGCCAGAGCGTTGCACCTCGCTTCTGTCTTGTAAGGGTAGAGGACGGCAAAGTAATCTCTGAAGAGAAAGGAGTATCAATTCCAAAACTCTTCCGTCTGCTTCGAGCAGAACGTCCTGATATTTTAGCTGTAGATTCCGTGCAGGAAATAGCCCCATCCGATAAAGAACTCTTTTCTTTTCTTTCCGCTATGCCTGCTGAGACAAAACTTGTGCAGGTCACAGGTGACGGAATCAAAATGGAATCTCTGCCGGCAGTTGCCGCACGATACAATCTGAAATTTGACAAAACAAATCCTGCTGAAGAAGCAAAAGCCTCAGCACTTGTTGCCTCCTTCGGCGGAGGGTATGAGGTTGTGGCTTTCGAAGGGGTAACCACTGTTACCATCTCACGCGGCCGTTCTCTTGGACGCGGGGGCTGGAGTCAGAACCGTTATGTAAGAAAAGTTCACGGCGGAGTTAAAACCAGAGCCCGCGAAATTGAAGCAAAGCTTGCAGAAGCAGGTCTTTCCTATACGGTAGAATCCAGACGTGCATTCGGCGGAGAAAGCCGTACAATTATTTCAGTTCGAGCTCCAAGAGCTGAGGTTCCAGTGGCCGGAATGAAATCCGGGGATATTCAGGTTCATGTAATTCCAAAGCGAAAGGACAAAATAAGCTACCTTCCGCTTACCAAAAAAACATCGTACGTAATTGTAGGTCTTGATCCCGGAACCACTGTCGGCCTCTCAATTCTTGACCTGAATGGAAATCTTCTCCACACAGCAAGTGTTCGTGCTCAGTCTCCCGCGGAAGTAATCGCCGAAATTTCCAGGATTGGAAAACCTGTTGTTGTTGCAACGGACAAAGCCGAAATGCCCGCAGGTGTTGAAAAAATCCGCCGTGCCTTTGCAGCTGTCCCTTGGACACCGAAAAAAGATATCCTGATTAAGGAAAAATATGCGGCGGCTGAAGGATACGAGTTTGCAGACGACCATCAGAGAGATTCCCTTGCGGCGGCAGTTCTGGCGTTTCGCAGTTTCCAGCCGAAGTTTGAGAATCTGAAAAAGCGTCTGCCGGCCGGAACAGACATAGACTTTGTAAGAGCCGGAATTATCCGAGGTAAAACTCTCGACAAGATATTATCCGTTCCGGCAATTCAGGATGAAGAAGTTCCTGAAGCAGAGGTGGAAGTTTTCGCAGACGAAAAGGATTTGGAGATTGCCCGCCTTGAAGGCGAGGTTGCAAAACTGCGTAAACTTATTCGAGGTTTATCTGAAGATTTAGAGAGTAAAGACAAGGCTGTGAAAAAACTTCAGAGAAGGCTTTCTCTTGAGAGAAACGAAAGAACTGCTGATGTTCTCTTGTCTGAAGAAATTACTTCCCGCGACCGCGAACTTGCTCAGACCAAAAAGGCTCTTCGAAAAGAGGAACGCAGAAACAAAACTCTGCGTACCAGAATTGATAGGATGAAAAATTATGTGGCTCTTCAGGCAGGAGATGGGTGTCTTGCGATAAAAGTCATGGAGCTATTATCACGTGATGCAGTAAAAAGTGTTGACGAAGAGATGGGAGTAAACGACGGAGATATTCTCTACGTCCTGAAAATTGACGGATGGGGAAAGTCTGTAATTCGTGATCTTGCAGATGCAAAGATTAAGGCTGTCATTTTCCCGAAACTCACTCATGACAGAGCACGCGAACAGCATTTAATCGAAGAGTTTAGAAAAATAAATCTCCCGGCCCTCTCAGGAGTAAATCTATCACCACGCGTTAAAGGAAAGATTGGTGTTGTAAACGAAGCAGCATTCACAAAAGCTCTTTCAGAGTGGGATACTGCTGAGGAGGTTTTCCTAAAGGAACGTCGTCAGGAAGAGTTTTCAGGAATGGTTGAAGAGTATCAGGTACAGCGTCGCCGCGAAGTAAATGTTCTTGGAATCGATCCTGCAACACTTCCATACAATCAGCACGTACCAGAACTGCCTCAAAAACCAAAAGTGAAGCCTGCTCCGGTCAAGGAAGCTCCAAAGCCGAAACCAAAACCGGTTCAGCAAAAGATTACCGTTCCTGAAAAACCGAAGAAAGTTGAGAAGAAGGAAGAGCCGAAGACAGAAGATATCTTCAGTGCGGTTCTTCAGGCATACAGAAAAGAACGTAAGAAAGAGATGGGAAAGACCGAAAATGGATGACCGTAAACTGCTTGATACAATCCGCCCGTTGATTGGCGAGGCTGAAACAGCAGACGACTGCTCAATGTTTGATTTAGGCGATGGGAGAATTCTTGTCTCAAGTACAGACATGCTCCACGAAACAACCGACTTTCCAAAAGGAATGACCGAGTTTGAGATGGGCTGGATGAGTGTTGCTGTCACTTTATCAGACATTGCATCAACAGGGGCTGCCCCCTCTCAGGTCTTGGTTGCTGTAGGTCTGGACAATCCTGAAAGGCTCTATCCGTTTATGGAAGGGGCTGTCTACTGTGCTGAAAAGTTCGGCACCAAAGTTGCAGGCGGAGATATCGACTCTCACAAAGAACTGACTGCTGTAACAACAGCATTCGGAATCGTTGACCAATCAGTGTACTGCAGAAGAAGCGGAGCATCTGTTGGAGATGCTGTATGTGTTACAGGAATTCCGGGAAGAGCTCAGGCGGCACTTGATGGCCGCGAGGAGTTCAGAGAGTTCCTTCTAACTCCAACCCCGCAGGTCTCATCCGGTCAGAAAATTGCTCACGCGGGTGCTTCATCTATGATGGATGTATCAGACGGTGTTGTTATTTCTCTCTATGATATCGCTGATGCATCGTCTGTTGGAATTGTTCTTGACGGGAAATCATTCCCTCTCTTTGAGGAAAGCGAGTATGCAAAAACCTGCTTCCTCTATGGAGGGGGAGATTTTGGTCTGCTTTTTACTGCATCAGATGCGGTGCTTGAAAAGCTTGACATTGACTATACTGTAATCGGCCGTGTTGTTGAAGGTAACTCTGTAATTCTGGACGGAGTTGTTCTTCCAAGAAAAGGTTACGCCCATGTGTGGGGCGATGCCTAAACAATCCCAAGGGCTAAAAACACAGCAGTTCCAGCCGCAAACATAATGCAGGCGTGTTTAACTCCTGCAAAAACCGACTCTTCTGCGAGTTTTCCTGCTGCAAGACCTGAACATATGCCGTGAATCAGGACTGCGTTTACGAGAAGCGTCTCGTAGATTTCAGTTGGAACGGCTGTTACAGACATCGCTTCAAGAAAAACTGTCAGCATCACAACAGTTACGAATAGAAACACGAAGTATGCGAGGTACATAATAACTGTGTACATCGACATCGAGTTTCTTCGATTCTCTGACGCCAGAAATCTCATTTTCTCTTCGGATGCAGTAAGGCTTAGCATATCTGATGCATCTGATGAAAACCGTCCGCTTTCTTTTATCAGAACAACTATTCTGTTGACAGAACTAAGTCTCATTCTGTTTGCAAATCTGATAAGAGCAGATACTGCAGTCTCACCCCAGATAATCTCATATGACACTCTTTTTAGTTCACGCTTGAGACTTCCTGTCTCATCATCTGCTGAAAGACACACTGCATCAGCGAGTGTCATACCCTGAGAAATAGATTCTGCTAGCCTCCTGCAAAAATCAGGGATGGAAGCCTCCGCTTTTCTCTGCCGTGCTGTCTGTATGGTATGGAAAACTGCAAACGGTACAAAGACTGTCATAAGAAACACTGCTGTCCAGAGGTACGGACTTTCCGTGATTGGAAGACTAAACAGAATTCCTGCAGGAAGACTGATAAAGAATATCCTCTCCGGATATTCTATAAAATACGAAAGCGGTTTTTTTAAAACTGCATTTCTCTCCAGTCTTTTTTCATATGACTTAAGGGATGCAAACTGCTTTTCTTCACCCTCAACATGTACGGCAGTACTTCCGGCAAATACTTTCAGCTCTGGAAAATTTCTGTGCGGAATTGAAACAGTGTTGTCCATACTGTCTAGCAGAATCAGATATGCGACAGCTCCGAGCGGAAGCACTGCGTATATGACAGCTGAAAGACCAACTGTGTCTGCTGAGGAAATAATTCCAAGAACCATCCCCGCGATTACTGCAAACAATGGTCCTGCGACAAAAAGTGTCAGATATATTTCTGCAAAGACACCAAGAGATGAAAGATACTTTTCCTGCAAAATACGCTGTTCCTCTCTCATGGTATTTACCATGTCTTCCAGATAGGGGACTGCGTTTCCTGTTGTTCGAACCGCTGCCGCATATCCTGCGGCAAACCGCCTGAGTTTTTTTGAAGGAGTATTCAATGAAAGCAAAGCATCATGGATTCCAACTCCAAGCTCTGTGTCAGAAATCACCTGTGAGAACTCTCTTGCGGCATCTCCAAAGTATTCAGAATTCTCTGAAAGAGATTTTACTGCTTCGTACTGTGAGGCTCCGCTTTTGTGCAGGATGTAGAGATACTGCACAGCATCGAAAAGGGTGGCGTCAATTCTTCGCTTCGATCTCATCTTATTCTCCCGTCATGTATTCGGAAATTACGGAAGATACTGTCTGGAAATCTGAGATTCCTGCTTCAACCATATCCAGAAGAAGTTTCCTTCTTCTTTCTGCTTCTGCCTCGAACTCGTCTTTTGTCATTCCGGTATGTGACAGAATATCATAATAGACTTCTGAAAATCCTGAGAACACTGCGTTGTCATCTTTTTCGACGTAGCTGAACACCTTGTTTGTATTCAGTTCGATTCCTTCTGAAATTTCCTCGATGTCTGTGATGCGTCTAATCTGCTCTCCGTCTTTTACAATACGTTTCTGGGTTAGAATGATGTCAAGCGATGAAATCATCGCACGAGGGACTGAAAGCGGCGGATTTTCCAGACGGTTAATCGCATTTCTTAGATTTCCTGCATGGAAGGTGGAAAGCGAAGTGTGACCTGTATTTATCGCCTGAAAAAGAGCTGATGTCTCTTTTCCTCTGACTTCACCCACAATCAGATACTCAGGCCGCTGTCTCATTGCTGCGGTAACTAAATCGAAAAGCGTGATGTTCTCTCTGCTTCTTCCGGGTGGAACAACGGATGGAAGCCAGTTTCCGTGACACAACATCAGTTCCTGTGTGTCTTCGAGGGTTACAATTTTTGAAAGCGGCGGGATAAACTGAGATAGTGCATTCAGTGTGGTTGTTTTTCCAGAAGCCGTTCCTCCGATGATAAGGATTGAGTGATTGTACTCAACGGCAAACCAGAGATACACCATCTCGTCTACTGTAAATGTGCGGTTTTGTATGAGATCAATTACAGAGTATGGAACTTCTTTGAATTTGCGAATTGTAAATGACGTACCTCTGGCTGATACAGAAGAACCGTATGTTATCTGAATTCTTGAACCTCCCGGAAGTGTTCCGTCGATAATCGGACTTGATAATGAAATTTGCTTTCCTGCTTTCTGTGCGAAAAGAGTTACTGCGTTGTCGAGTTCATCTTCGGATTCAAAGAAGATGTCTGTTTCCATGTCGCGGTATTTTCTGTGGTAGATGTATATTGGATAATTTATTCCAACGCACGAGATATCTTCGATATTTTTGTCGAGCCGAAGAACCTCGAGCTTGCCCCATCCAAAGACAGTTGTCTCAAGATAGTGTCTGATTTTATCACGTGTTGTATCAGTTACTTTGTGTTTTGTAAGAATCCTGTCTGCTGTTTTGAACAGCTCCTCTTTTGTTTTTTCAGCATTGTTTTTTGCAAGGATGTTTCTGCATTCCTTGAGAGTTGTTTTTAAGAGTTCTTTTTCGAATGGGGTGAGTTTTGGCTCTATTACATGGTATTCTGGATTTTTTGGACTTGTAATTTCAACACCTAAAGTGTCATCTTTTACATAATAGGTTTCAATGATATCTCTCTCATCATTATCTGCCTTGGGGATTTCTTTGGATTGTTGATGCATGATTCTTTTTGATTTAATCCAAGGAATCATACTAGGTTTTCAGCGGTTTTGTTATGTATAGTTTACGTCTGTAAAAATCTCTGATGTCCTATTCATTTCCTTTATCTTTTCTCACCGCAAATAGTAATCTGCGGAAGAGAGAAAGATATGGGATTTGAAAACAGAAGTGATTTTCATGTACTTGTGATTGGTTCAGGAGGGGCAGGAATCCGTGCCGCTGTTGAGGCGGAAAAATACGGTTCTGTTGTCTTAATCTCCAAAACAATTACAGGAAAAGGCGGATGCACTGTTATGGCTGAGGGTGGATACAATGCTGTTCTCTCAGATAACGATGCAGTCTCAATACACTTTGAAGATACAATAAAAGGAGGTGCTTATCTAAACGATGAAGCACTTGCAGAGACTCTTGCCTTGGAAGCACCTGCAAGAATCCGTGATTTATTCAACTGGGGTGCTGTTTTCGATCTTTCTCCGGAAAATACTATAGCACAGAGACCGTTTGGCGGTCAGAGATTCCCAAGGACTTGTTATGCAGGAGACCACACAGGACACGAAATGGTCATGACGCTTTTAGAGCGTCTGCGCGGTTCGAATGTGGAAATCAGAGATGAAACAACTGCTCTTGAGCTGTTAAAAGACGGAGACAGAGTAATAGGTGCCGTGACTGTTGACAGGAATGGTGAACTTGGAGTAATTACTGCTGACGCTGTAATTCTGGCAACAGGGGGTGCTGGTCAGCTCTATAATGTAACAACCAACTCAACAGCCGGTACTGGTGACGGATATGCTCTTGGATTTAGAGCAGGAGCTAAACTAATTGATATGGAGCAGGTTCAGTTCCACCCGACAGGCGCTGTCTTCCCTGTGGATTCCAGAGGACGGCTTATCACGGAGGCTGTAAGAGGCGAAGGCGGAATTCTCAAAAACTCTCTTGGTGAGCGTTTCATGGAAAAGTATGATCCTGCAAGAATGGAGCTTTCAACAAGAGATATCGTAGCCCGCAGTATTGCCACAGAAATTCTGGAAGGAAGAGGCACTCCGTCCGGCGGAGTGTATCTTGATGTAACACATCTCTCAGCAGAACAGATTGAGACAAGACTTCCTGTTATGCTTCATCAGTTCCTGCAGTTTGGAGTAGACATCAGAACTCAGCCGATGGAAGTGGCTCCAACCGCTCACCACTTTATGGGGGGTCTTGCAATCACAAAAGATGCCATGACAACAGTTCCGCATCTTTTCGCGGCAGGAGAAGTAACAGGCGGTGTGCATGGAGCAAATCGTTTAGGCGGAAATGCTCTTGCTGATACTCAGGTGTTTGGAAGAAGAGCTGGAATTTCTGCCGGAAAGTGTCAGTCTTTCGTAAAAGAAATCGACACCTCAGTTCTTGATGCTGTTGAGGAAAAGATTTCCCGTCTCTATGATGGTGAGGCTGTGATTTCTTCAGTCCGCAAAAACCTCAAATCCCTTATGTGGAACAACGTTGGAATCTACAGAAATGAGCTTGACCTAAAAGTTGCAGAGCGTGAGATTTCCCGAATGCAGAAACTTCCGCTTAAGATTTCGTCAGCTCATGAAATCGCAGATGCCTTCATTACAGAAAATATGCTGACCACAGCATCACTTGTAGTATCAGGAGCACTGCTTCGCCGCGAATCCAGAGGCGCACACACGAGAACTGATATCAAACAGAAATGGACTGCTGATAACTCTCCATTCGGTCATACATGGTTTGCAGGAAAGAAGGCAGGAATCGATATTGTGGAGGCAAACTTATGAGAGTTACAATCTCACGTTTCAATCCGGAAAAGGATTTAGAGCCGCACCTTGAGACATATGATGTGTCAGTCTCAGAAGGAGCACGTGTGCTAAATGTGCTGGATGCGGTTCATGACACTATCGATGCCTCTCTTGGATACCGTCACTGCTGTCGCGGAGGTCAGTGCGGTTCCTGTGCGGTCAGAGTAAACGGTGAGCCTGCTCTTGCATGTATGCATGAGGCAAAAGAAGGAGACATCATCGAGCCGTTAAATCTCCCGCGTATCCGCGATTTGATTGTTGATATCGCACCGGCAATTGCACAGATGGCCTGGCTTAACACAGGTTCGTGCCTTGAGTGCTCTCATGTTACAACAGATGATATCGAAGAGATAAAACCCCTTCGCGAGTGTATCGAGTGCTTCTCGTGCATTTCATCATGCCCTGCGGTTGGTGCTTCTACATATGCAGGCCCTACTGCCATTCGTCAGCAGCAGCGGCTCAATCTTGACCCGCGTGATAAAGCAGACCGTGTGGAAGAAGCAGTCGCAAAAGGCCTTTTCTCATGTACCACCTGCCACAAATGTGTGGAGGTATGTCCGAAGGAAATTGAGACACCAAGAAAGGCCGTTGAAAAACTCCGTGCCCTTGCAGTCGCCCGCGGGCTTTCTCTTCCGGCACACAAAGCTCTCGCTGCCCTTATCGAATCAACCGGGCGTTCCGTTGAGAGGAAAGAGCCTACTTTCCTTGAGCGTGTTGCTGATGTAATTGAGCCCGAGGGTGAGGTCAGAGCAACTGTTGGATTTTTTGTTGGATGCATGTTCAACGGACGTGTTGTTCAGCCGGCACTTGATGCTATGGAGGTCTTGAAGAGAAACGGCATCCGGGTAATTATTCCAAAATCACAGGTTTGCTGCGGATCTCCGTTAATCAGAACAGGATTTGTTGGATTCATTCCAGAACTTCAGGAGAGAAACATCAAAGCGTTTGTTGATGCCGGCGTTGATACTGTTCTTACCATGTGTGCCGGATGCGGTTCTACTCTGAAGAATGATTACAACACTCCATTCAGAGTTGCGGATATCACGGAGTTCCTTGTGGAGATTGGATTCGAAGAGCCGGCAAAGGTTAAAGGAAGCTACACTTATCACGACCCGTGTCACCTCCTTCGCGGTCAGCATATTTCAGAGCAGCCGAGAGTTCTTCTGAAATCTGTCGCAGAAGAGTTTGTTGACATGGCTCCAAGATGCTGCGGAGCGGGCGGCGGTGTAAAGTCCGGACAGCCTGAAGAGGCGGCAAATATTGGTGCAGTCCGTGCCGAGATGGTAAAAGAGACCGGAGCAGATTATATTGTAACGGTGTGCCCGTTCTGTGAGTTCCATCTGCATCAGGTAACCGGTCTGCCTGTTAAAAATATTGCAAGC
>ERZ808048.110-NODE-110-length-16374-cov-3.753820_pt1 | contig 16374 bp, 13 predicted proteins | sample MGYA00380197_ERZ808048 | MGnify/ENA primary metagenome ERZ808048 (study PRJEB31490, sample SAMN06133377) | cow dung metagenome | isolation source: M1 | host: cow | place: China: Chengdu | collected 2015-05 ... | reverse complement strand
ATAAAAAATTACTCTAATTAATTAAAAATCACTATCTTTGTACCCACTTTTCAAAAATAGTGAATATATGAGTCTAGAAGGCAAATTTATAATTCCATTAAAAGAGCTTGAAGATCAAGTTACAGATTATGAATACCATTTAGATGAAGAGTTCTTTAAAAGTATTGACCAAGAAGAGATTATCTCTGGAGATTTGGATGCGTATGTGTCTGTAAAAAAGACAATTGACGCTTTTGAAATTGATTTGGAGATAGATGGTGAGATAGTGGTAACTTGTCAAAGATGCTTGGATGAATTAACATTACCTATCTACACAGAAGAACATCTGGTGGTGAGATTTGGTGATGATAAAACGGCAGAAACTGATGAGTTGGTTATAATACCAGAAGAAGAAGGAGCAATTGATATTGCTTGGTATTTGTATGAATTTATTGGTCTAAATATTCCTATTCAACCTGTTCATGAAGAAGGTGAATGTAATGAACAAATGGAGGAACTTTTACAAAAGTATTCACCAAATAGAGAAAAAGAAGAAATTGATCCTCGATGGGAGGGTTTAAAGAATTTGATAAATAATAATAACTAAAAAATAAAAAGAGATGGCACATCCTAAACGAAGACAATCAAAAACCAGAACAGCTAAACGTAGAACTCACGATGTAGCTGTAGCTCCTACTTTAGTAGCTTGCTCTAACTGTGGCGCTTTAAACATTGCTCACACAGTATGTTGCGAATGTGGTTATTACAGAGGTAAATTAGCAGCAGAACAAACTGTTGAAGCTTAAGATACTCAAAGTATTAAAATAAAGTTCCAAGATTGTTGGAACTTTATTTTTTTTTATATACCTTTGTTTCCGTTATGAAAAACATGGTTAACAATATGCAATGGTGGTGGCGCCTTAATTAATTTAGGGTGGATGCTTCTTGTTGTATTATTATATAACCGTAGGAACTCCACCTACGGTTTTTTTTGACCCGTTCGTGCGTATATGTTCAGGAAGAGTGATGTGTCAGGTTTAGTCTGTTATTCACGTACGTTCATCAATACGTCGACAAGCTCAGGGACCATGTGAATTAATTAGTAAACAATAAAATCAGTTAATATGAAAACAACAAAGAAAATCGTATTGCCAGAGAACGAGATGCCTACATCTTGGTATAATATTGTGGCAGATATGAAAACAAAACCAATGCCTTATCTAAATCCTAAGACTAAAAAGATTCTTACAGAGGCAGATTTGGAACCTATCTTTGCTAAAGAGTTGATTAAACAAGAATTCTCTACTGAGCGTTGGATAGAAATTCCAGACGAAGTACGCGATTTGTATCGCATCTATCGTCCTACTCCACTTGTAAGAGCTTCTGGTTTAGAAAAAGCACTTGATACTCCTGCTAAGATTTATTTCAAAAATGAGAGTGTTTCCCCTGTGGGTTCTCATAAGTTGAACTCTGCTATTCCTCAAGCATATTATAATAAAATTGAGGGTATTAAACATTTAACAACTGAAACAGGTGCAGGCCAATGGGGTAGCTCACTTAGTATTGCTTGTAAGCACTTCGGACTAGACTTACGTGTGTTTATGGTAAGATGTTCTTATGAACAAAAACCTTATCGTAAGGCTGTGATGAATACATACGGTGCTAAAGTATATGCATCTCCTAGTGATGTAACTGAGATTGGTAGAAAAATGCGTGAAGAGTTTCCTGGTACTGCAGGTAGTTTAGGTATGGCTATTTCTGAGGCTGTGGAAGAGGCTCTTAAAGATGAATATACACACTATAGTTTGGGTAGCGTGCTACACCAAGTGGCTATTCACCAATCTATTTCTGGTCTTGAGGCTGAAAAACAAATGGAGATTGCAGGAGACTATCCTGATATGGTAATTGCTTGCTTTGGTGGTGGTTCAAACTTCTGTGGTATTACATTCCCATTCCTACGTCATAAACTAACAGATGGTAAGGATATAAGACTTATTGCTGCTGAGCCTGCTTCTTGTCCTAAACTTACTCGTGGTCAGTTTACATATGACTATGGTGATACAGAAGGTTATACTCCACTTATTCCTATGTACACTCTTGGTCACGATTTTGAACCTGCAAGCATACATGCTGGTGGTTTAAGATATCATGGTGCTGGTAATGTGGTGAGCCAACTTAAGAAAGATGGTTACATTGAGGCTCAAGATATTCATCAAGATGAAACATTCAAGGCTGGTATCTTGTTTGCGCAAGCAGAAGGTATTATTCCTGCTCCAGAAAGTACACACGCTATTGCGGTGGCTATTCGTGAGGCATTGAAGGCTAAAGAATCTGGTGAAGAGAAAGTGATTCTATTCCAACTTTCTGGTCACGGTCTTATTGATATGATGTCTTATGAAAAATATCTACACGGAGGTTTGACAAATTATGAAGTGCCTCAAGATTTGATAGATAAAAGCATAGCTAAAATACAAGACTTACAACCTTAATATTCTGTACGTCTTCTCTTAGAAGTCTTAGAATTGGCAACTGCCTCTTCTAAGGCTTTTTTGTTTTTGTAGTTGTATATGTCGTTTTGGTCTTTTGGACGCATATATTCGTAGTCGGCAAATCCATCAAGTTTTGTCACCTTTGGTTGGTTTATTTTATCTGGAGTATACATAACTCCGTTTGAACTTGGTGTCATTACAATCTTTTTGATTTGATTTTTTTTGCCAAAATATAGGTGTAATTCACTACTTTCTGCTCTGTTTATACCAACGTATTCTGTAGGTGTGTCTTCTGAGGCAGATTCGTTGTCTTCTTCTACAAAGTAAATAGAGAGTGCATTACCACTGACGTCTGCTTTAGAGATTTTTCCGTCTGCAAGGTATGCTGTGATATGTTTACCTGAGACTTGGTTGATGGCAAGTGTGTCTTCTTTTGAGTATATAAATGCGCTACCAATGATTTCAACTTTGTTGATAGTTTCGTTTTTGGTGTACATTTTGATAGATTCACCTGTTATTTGGTTGTTTTCGTTCCATAAGATAGGAGTGCCAAACATTTGTGCAGTGGAATCTTTGGAATTGTAGAATAATGAGTCACATAGTGATTGGAAATCTACGTGCCATGATTGTACGTTGTAGTATGCTTTGATATGTGTGTTGTCTTCTTTTGAAGCATCGTAGTAGATGGTGTCTGAGGTGATAAACATACTGTCTGCACTCGAGAAGTCTATGATAGTGGCTCTGTCTACCATGAAGCCTTTGTTGGTTTTTTCATTGTAGATGCCGTATCCGCCATTTAATAGGATGGCTTGTGTAGAGTCTCTAAGCGCTACATTTTTAAATCCTTCTGCCTCTCCTGTTCTTTGGTTGTAGAATAGGGTATCGGCAGAAAGTCTGCGACCTTCTAAGTCTCTAATATGTGAGTTGTTTATAAGTTTTGCGTTGTCTTTTATGGTATTGTACCAACCATATTCTGAGTATATGCGTGTGCTGTCTTGGACTATGTCTGATGGTCCTAATATATAGGCTACTTTGCCTACTGTTTCGTACTTTAAGGTATCTGAGAATAGGTCAAAGTCTTTGTTGTTTAGCACTACATTGTTTTGGAATATGGCAATGTCGTGGTTTGGATAGTATTTTCCATTTGTAGAGGTTAAAACATTGGTAGAATCCACTATTTTGCCCCCAAGGAAATAATAACCTACATTGTTTTTGCGATCGTAGTTTAGTGAGTCTGTGTATAATGTAAGTTCTTTGTTTTCTAATCTTACATTGTTTCTAAGGCGAGCAATCTTGGTGTCGCCATTGTAGTAAAGATGGTCGGCGTATACAGTAAGACTGTCGCCTTGTATCATCTTGATATTGCCGTGGGCGTTAATATTGTTTGATTTGTTGAAGAAAAATGCTTTGTCGCAGTACATTAGGGCATCGTCGTGTCTGAAAACTACATTCCCATTTAGTATCTGACAGTCTGGGTAGTTTGCCTCATCAAACTCTAGAGTTTCTGAGTGTTCTAGATAGATAAGTGTCTTCCCAGCATAAGAAAGCATAAATGATGCAAGGATGAATATAAGGAATATGTAAAGTCTCTTTTGCATATTATTTTATCCAGCCTGGGTAATGGAAGTTGCAGTCTCTATATTCTGGTGAAATATGAATATATGTTTCTTCTTGTTTTTCTTTTATCCAGTTTTCTATAAGTTCTTGGTTTTTGCTCGCGGTGACCATGTCTTTTAATGTTTGATAGTCGTCTTGTGGATTTGCTTTGTGTGCTTTGATTCTAGATTTTAGGCGCACGATACAAACCATTTCTTTACCGCTTTCATTTTTATAAATAAATGGGGTAGAGATTTCTCCTTCTTTCATAGTGTAAACCACTTTTGCTACGTCTGAAGGTAGTTCTTGTAGTTGGAACTTTGTGGTTCCGTTTTGTGGGTTTATCATTAATCCCTCATTTTGCTTGGTGTTTTCGTCTTCTGAGAAGTCTGTAACTGCTTGAGCAAAAGAGGTTTCGTTGTTTCTAATGATTGTGGCAATGCTATCTAGTTTGTTAGATGCTTCTTGCTTTTCTTTTAAACCAATTTTTGGGATAAGAAGGATATGACGACAGTTTACTTGGTCGTTTTTTCTTTCAATTAATTGGATAATATGGTAACCAAATTCGGTTTTTACGATACGTGAAACTTTGGTTTTGTCGTAAAGTGAGAATGCCATATTGGCAAATTCTGGTACTAATTTACCTTTGGTCATAAAGCCAAGTTCACCACCTTGTAGGGCAGAGCCTCTATCTTCTGAGTAAAGGATAGCCAAGGTAGAGAATTGGTATGTGCCAGATTCAATTTTTTCTCTGAAATCGCGTAGTTGACTTTTGATTCTTTCTTCTTCTGCGGCTGTGATTTCTGGGAATAGACCTATGATTTGTACTTCTACTGTTTCTGGGATGTTTGGAATGCTATCTTTTGGCATTTTGTCGTAGAAGCGTTTGACGTCTTGTGGTGTGATTCTTGCACTTGATACAATGTGCTGTTGCATTTGTTGCATAAGAAGTTGGTCTCTAACATTGTTGGCCATTTCTTCTTTGATTTTGCTCAATGGTTTGTTGAAGTATTCTTCAATCTTTTCTTTTGAACCTATTTGAGAGATAAAATATTTGATTCTTGCATCCACTTGTTGGTCTACAGCGGCATCGCTTACTGTTAAACTGTCAAGTTTTGCTCCTGCAATAAATAGTTTTTGTAGGGCAATTTGTTCTGGGATGGTACAATATGGATCTCCTTCTATTGGTGCTTTTTCGTATTTTCTACGTTGGATTTCATTTTCTATGTCTGAATATAGAATAGGTTCATCGCCAACAACCCAAATCACTTGGTCAATGACCTTGTAGTTTTGGGCATAAGTATTGGCAACTGCCAATAGTACTAAAAATATAGTTAGGAGTTTACGCATATTATTCTTCGTTTTCGTAGAAGTGAACAATGCCATTTTCTATGGCTTCATTATATAGTTCTTGTCTTAGGTCTGTGATGAACTGAATTTTCTCTTTGTTTAGAAGGATATTGTATAGTTCATCTTTGATAAGTTCGTATGGAGAAGGTTCTCCTGCTTTACAAAGACCTGTGACTTTAAGGTAATAGTTGTTTTCTTCTGATTGTTGCACAATAGTGCCTCTACTCAAGGCAGGGTCTGTGGATTCTATTTTGTTTGGAAGATTTTCTATTATTTTTGAATATTCAGTCCAATTGTCTGTGAAAAACTCATATTTAAGTGCGTTGCCTGTGCAGTAACGCATAATAGACTCAAGATTGTCGTCGTTGATATCTGACAACATTGTAGAAAGTGAATCTTGTCCATGTGAAGAAGCGTGGACTTGAATAAAAATACCTTTTATAAGTGGACTTTTAAGTAGAAATGATTCTTTTTTTTGTTGATATAGTGATAGCAGAGAATCTTCTGGTATATGTTTTAGTTTTTCAAGGATGAGTTGTTGTTGATATTTGTTTATAATCAACTCTCGTCTGTAGATTTCTGTAAGTTCTTCTATATCTTTTGAATTGCCTACGTTTTCTTTGGCTTTTTGGTACATTATATTGCCCATAATCCACTGCTTTTTGTAACTTTCTGCATATTTTGCACTGTCTGCTACAGAAAGACCTGCAGGAATTACTCGTTCTATTTCATCAAGGTAAAGGAAATTTCCATTCATTTCTAACACTGCATTGCGAGTTAAGTCTCTTTGGATTTGTTGGCAAGAGACTAATGTGCATAGTGAGAATATGATGAAAATTGCTTTTTTCATTTAATAGATTTAAGTACTTTTTGGTTTATGGTAACAGTATATTTTTCTCTAAGTTGTTTAATCCATTCTTGTTCAAGTTTTTCTTGGTATTGGCTAATAACTATACCGCGAACCTTGTTGTATGGTTTTTCAAAGTTGCCTTCTGCGTAGAATTCTTTTAGTTTGGCTTCGTCTTTTGAAGCTTTGTCCCAAATTTGGTCTTTGCTAATGTTGAAAAGTAGAATGCCGTCGCGATATTCTTGCATTAGAAGTGCAAACTCTGGATATTTGGTTTCTAGATTTGCGTTAGCATATTCTAAAACTTCTTTGTCTGTTAAAGAATCTGCTAGTTTGTATTCTTTTCTTGTTTTGTTTATAAAACTTTTTCTAACAATAAGGGCACGCTCATCCATTCTTATGCGAGTTTGGATTTGTGGCATCCATCTCTCGTAGTTTGGTTTTTCGTTTTTGTCGATAAGTTGTATAATGTGGAAACCATATGGGGCTTCTACAACTTGAGAGAAATCGCCTGGGTGTTTTAAGGCGAATGCTGCGTCTTCAAATAGGTCGTTGGTTTGACCTGTTGATACCCAATATGGAAGAACTCCACCTGGTTTGGTGTTTTTGTCTTCTGAGTGAGCTCTTACAAGGTCTTCAAATTCGCCACCATTTTCTAGTACAGAGTGAATTCTGTACATTTCTTTTCTAATTGCGTCTATTTGTGCTGAATCTGCACCTTCTGGTTTGCGTTTGAAAATGTGTGCTACTTGAACTTCGCCGCGAGTAGGTCTTGTTTTGTGTACTTTGATAAGGTGGTAACCAAACATTGTTCTTACAGGTTCGCTTACTTTACCTTTTTTAAGCGCGAAAGCTGCTTTTTCAAAAGGATATACCATGGTCATACCAGTGGTCCAACCAAGGTGTCCTTCATTCATTACAACAGAAGGGTCTTCTGAAACTTCTGATGCTAGTTTGTTGAAGTCCATTTTCTTGGCACGTTTTTTTGCAGCAAGGGCTTTTTCGTATGCCAATGTTGTGTCTTCTGGAGTATCTATTCTGAAGAGGATGTGGCTTACTTCAACATCTTTAAGAAGGAAATTGTAAGCCTCTTCCTCTAGTTCTTTAATTTTTGCACTATCTGTTAGTAGAGCACTTGCAAGTGGGGCACGATATGAATTAAATTCTTCTTCAAAAGAACTTAATGTGTCATATTTCAATGCATAAGCTTCTTCTACTTTTAGTTTAAAGTTTATAAACATTTCCATATATGCCTCTGCTGATAGAGTGTCAGACTCAATATGGTTGTTTTTCTTGTAGTAGTATTCAAACTCTTGTTTTGAAATTTCTCTGTCATTTATTGTAAGTAGAGTTTGTGCTACAATAGATGAACAAACTATTAAACTACTAAGTATTAAAGCTATCTTTTTCATTATTCTCCTCTTGAATAGTTTGGTGCTTCTTGTGTAATTGTAACGTCGTGTGGGTGGTTTTCTTTCACACCTGCTGCTGTGATTCTGGTAAATTTAGCATTGTGAAGTTGTTCAATAGTTTTTGCTCCGCAATAACCCATACCAGAACGTAGACCACCAAGTAGTTGGTATACAACTTCGTAAAGAGAACCTTTGTAAGGAACGCGTGCTGCGATACCTTCTGGAACAAGTTTCTTAACGTCGTCTTCTGCATCTTGGAAGTAGCGGTCTTTAGAGCCTTTTTGCATAGCTTCTAGAGAACCCATACCACGATATGATTTAAATTTACGTCCGTTGTAGATGATAGTGTCACCAGGAGATTCTTCTACGCCTGCAAGTAGTGAACCAACCATGATTGAACTAGCACCTGCTGCAAGAGCTTTAACCATGTCGCCAGAGTAGCGGATACCACCGTCGGCAATAACTGGAACTCCTGTGCCTTCTAGTGCTTTAGACACTTCGTAGATAGCAGAAAGTTGAGGTACACCTACACCTGCAATCACACGTGTTGTACAGATAGAACCAGGTCCGATACCTACTTTAACAGCGTCAGCTCCAGCTTCAACTAATGCTTTAGCAGCTTCTGGAGTAGCAATGTTACCTACTACGATGTCGATTTGTGGGAATCTTTTCTTAGCTTCTTTAAGTGTGTCAATAACTCCTTTTGAGTGACCGTGAGCTGTGTCGATGATGATAGCGTCAACACCTGCATCAACTAGGGCTTCGATACGTTGGAAAGTGTCACCTGTAACACCAACACCTGCAGCCACGCGAAGACGACCTTTTGAGTCTTTGCAAGCCATAGGTTTGTCTTTAGCTTTGGTGATGTCTTTGTATGTTACAAGACCAACAAGTTTGCCGTCTTTGTCAACTACTGGAAGTTTTTCGATTTTATATTTTTGAAGAATTTCTGCTGCGTCTTCTAGGTTTGTGGTTTGGTCTGTTGTAACTAAGTTTTCTTTAGTCATGATTTCGTCAACAGTTTTCTTGGTGTCGCGTTCGAAACGAAGGTCGCGGTTTGTAACAATACCAAGAAGAGTGTTGTCTTTATCAACCACAGGGATACCGCCAATGTGGAACTCTTTCATAAGTGCAAGAGCATCTGCTACTGTTTTTCCTGAAAGAATGCTCACTGGGTCGTATATCATACCGTTTTCTGCACGTTTTACAGTGTGTACTTGGCGAGCTTGTTCTGCGATAGGCATATTTTTGTGGATAACGCCGATACCGCCTTCGCGAGCGATAGCAATAGCAAGCTTAGCTTCTGTAACAGTGTCCATAGCTGCAGAAACTAGTGGGGTTTTCAACTCAATGTTGCGTGAGAAACGTGTTGTTAATTCAACGTCACGAGGAACAACTTCTGAATAGGCTGGAATAAGAAGGACGTCGTCGAAGGTAAGACCGTCCATAACGATTTTATCTGCAATAAATGACATATAGTATAAAATTAGAAATTTATTGCGTGCAAATTTAGTAAAAAAACTCGGTTTTAGGCTAATTTTATGCCTAAAAAATGTAAAATGAGCCTAATTTTTCTTACCAGCTAAACTTGCTTCCGTCGGTTGATAGTTTTGTGTTTGGGAATATGGCTTTAGCCTCGTCTAAAAGTGGGTTTAGGTCGGCATATCTGGCAGAATAGTGACCAATAATTAGTTGTTTTACATTGGCCATTTTAGCAATGTGTGCAGCATCGCTGGCGGTGCTATGAAGGGTGGCTTTGCAGCGGTGTCTTTCGGCTTCAGCAAAGGTGGCTTCGTGGAACAGTGTATCTACTCCTTCTATGATAGGAATAATGCGTTCGGTATATGCTGTGTCTGAGCAATATGCGTATGATTTTGGAGGAGTAGGAGGGGTGATAAGGCGAGAATTTGGCACAACTCTGCCGTTTGCGTCAATAAAATCTGCTCCTTCTTTAATATCTTTAATTTCTTTTACTCCTATTTTATAGAACTTAACTAGTTCACCGTCGATATGTGGAAGTCCTTCTTTTTCTTTGAATAGGAAACCGCATGAAGGCATGCTGTGAACTAGTGGTATGGTGCTCACTTTTAGACTTCTGTCTTCGTAGATTACTTCGTTTTTAAGTGGGTCAAAATCTTCAAAGAAAACCTTGAATGTAAGGTCTTTACAGAAATAATCTAGCTGAGGTTGGAGTGTTTTCTTTAGGTCTGGATGAGCATGAATGTACATATCGTTGGTATGATGTAGCATACCAAGAGTAGATATTACAGAGATAAGACCGAAGCAGTGGTCGCCATGCAGGTGGGAAATAAAAACGTGTCCCATTCTGTTGGTTTTAACTTCGTATTTTCTTAGTTGGAACTGTGTGCCGTCTGCACAGTCTATCATAAAACTCTTGTTGTGAGTTTGAAGCACTTGTGAAGAAGAAAATCTGCCAAATGATGGTATTGCAGAGCCTGTTCCTAATATAGTTAAGTTGAAATTCATCTTATCTTGAATGTAATATTGTCTGTTGTTATTATTTCTTTGTTGTCTATAAGCAATCTAATGGCATCGATGGTTTTATTTGGTTCGTCGTTGATGCTGGTAATGATGCTGTTTAAGGTTTGTGGTCCTTTGTCTCTAAGGAGAGAAAGAACTTTGCTGCCTGTGCTGTTTGATGCATTTCTGCCTAAACATACATCGCAAATGCCACAGTTTGTGGTGTTTTCTTCGCCGAAATAGTCTAAAAGTAGTCTGCTACGACAATGGTTGTTTGAACTTACGTAATTTATCATTGTTTCCATTCTGCTCTTGTATCGGCAAAGGCGAGATTCGTATACGTCGGTTGAAATTCTAAGAATTTCTTGCGGAATGCGGTCTTGTTTGTACTTGATGGCTGGTGATTTTTTCTGAGGAATATAATCAATAACGCCTGCTCTGCGGAGCCAATTTAATAGTTCGTAAACCCTCTCTGGTGTTAGGTTTGTGTTTAGAGCAATGTCGGTTTCGCTAATTATTGTGTAATCGGCAAAAATGCCAGTGTATTTTCTAAGAAGGTATTGCATAATGCGGTCTTCTTCTGGAGAAAATACGCTGTCGTATAGTAGTCGTCTTGAACGAGTTACAATTACTCTTGAATAAAGTTCCTTTTCTTCTTTGTATTCGATATAACCATCTAAATCGAGGATTTTAATGGCTGCCTGAGTGGAAAGTATTGGCAATTTGAATTTGCGACAAAAATCTTCTAGGTCAAAGTCGAAACAATTGCCTTCTCCGTAGTTTACCCCAAGTTGAAAATAGTTGCCTAATTGGTTGTAAACGTGACAGATAAATTCTTTGGTAGGGAAATTGTCTGTAAGACGTTTTTTCATTAGGCTTAGGTCTCTCTTGTTGTAAAGAAGGATACACTCGGCGTAATTTCTATCGCGGCCTGCACGTCCGGCTTCTTGGAAGTAGGCTTCTACGCTGTCTGGGATGTCTATGTGGATAACAAGTCTAACGTCTGGTTTGTCGATACCCATACCAAAGGCATTGGTGGCAACCATAACTTTAAATTTGTTGTTCTTCCAACCCTCTTGTTTTAGGTCTTTGATGGCATTGTCTAGTCCTGCGTGGAAATAGTCTGCCGAAATGTTATTTTGATTTAGAAGTTCTGAGACTTCTTTTGTCTTTTTACGGTTTCTTACGTAGATAATTGCACTACCTTGTGTTTTGTTTAGGAGTCTTACAAGTTCTTCGTCTTTGTTTTCTGTTAGTTTGACTTTGTATGCTAAGTTGCTTCTGTAGAAGCTGATACGTTTAACATTTTCTTCCTTGAACAGTAATGATGTTTGAATATCTTTGGCAACTTCTGGTGTGGCGGTTGCTGTAAGGGCAAGAAATGGAACCCCCGGTAATATTTCGCGTATCTCTGCTATTTGCTTGTATTCTGGGCGGAAATCGTAACCCCATTGTGAAATACAGTGAGCCTCGTCCACGGCTACCATGCTTATGTTCATATATGGTAGGGCCTCAAGGAAGGTATCTGTAGAAAGCCTTTCTGGGGAAACGTAGATGAACTTGTAATTTGCTCTTGGGTCGTTTGATTTATTGTAGCAAAGATTATCTAAACATTGCTTGTATTGGGTGTATGTGAGACCAGAGTGTAGGGCAATGGCTTTGATTTCCTTTTTTTTAAGGTTTTCCACTTGGTCTTTCATTAAGGCAATAAGGGGCGTGATGACAAGACATCTGCCATCTTGGCAAAGAGCTGGTATTTGGAAGGTGATAGACTTACCTCCACCAGTGGGTAGTAATCCCAAAGTGTCTTTGCCACTGCCAATAGATTCGATAATTTCAGCCTGAGAAGGTCTGAAACTATCGTAACCCCAATATTGCTTTAACTTCTGTAGATATGGCGTCATGTTAACTGAATGTCTTTAACCATTAGTTGAATGCTCTTTTTGCCATTGAAATTATTCTCTTCTAGAGTGTAGCAGATATTGAATGGTCTCTTATTTTTGATGTGTTCAATGCATTTTTGTGGGTCTTCTACATTGAATGCGATACCACTGCATCTGGTGTATCTGCTTTCTGGAGTGCAGACGTCTAGTTTTAGGTGTTTTTGGTCAAGACCAACAAGTTTGCAACCTCCTGCGTCTATCACATTGAATGTGACGAATACAGGCTTGGTGTTTTCTGGACCGTATGGGGCAAATTGGCCTAATCTATCAAAGAAATTGTCGTTGATTTCGCTTAAAGAAAGTTCTGTGTCAATGTCTATTTGAGGGATTTTTTGTTCGTCTGTGATATTTTCGCTCACATATTTCTCAAATCTTTCTTTAAACTCTTTTACGTTTTCAAGTTTTAATGTTAGACCTGCTGCGTAAATGTGTCCACCGAAGTTTTCTAGCAAATCGCGACAAGAATCTATTGCTTTGTAAAGGTCGAAACCAGCAATAGAACGTGCAGAACCAGTAGCCATGCCGTTTGAAAGGGTAAGAACAACGGCTGGTTTGAAATATTGTTCGCTTAGGCGTGATGCAACAATACCAATAACACCTTTGTTCCATTCTTGGTTGTAAACCACTATAGAGCTCTTGTCTCCTAAATTTTTAAGTTTTAGGATTTCTTTGTGAGCCTCGTCTGTGGCTTGCTTGTCCAGGTCTTTTCTAGTTTTGTTGTAATTGTCAATAAGGTCGCTTTTTTCTTTGGCTGAGGTGTAGTCTTTGGCTACAAGTAGTTCTACTGCTTCTTTGCCAGAACTCATTCTGCCTGAGGCATTGATGCGAGGTCCTATTTTGAATACAATATCGCTAGTGGTAATTTCTTTGCCTTTAAGGTCACAAACGTCAATAATAGCCTTTAGACCAATGCTTGGATTGCTATTTAGTCTTTTTAGACCATAATGCATAAGTGTGCGGTTTTCTCCTGTGATAGGCACGATGTCTGATGCTATACTCACTGCTAGAAGGTCTAGAAGAGAGAATAGTTTTTCCATAGGGATGTTGTTGTTGATGGCAAAGGCTTGCATAAGTTTGAAGCCTACGCCACAGCCAGAAAGGTGTCCGTATGGATATGTAGAGTCTGTGCGTTTTGGGTCTAAAACGGCAACTGCATCAGGAAGAGTGTCATCTGGAGTGTGGTGGTCGCAGATGATTATGTCTATGCCTTTTTCTTTTGCGTAACTAACTTTTTCTATGGCTTTGATGCCACAGTCAAGCACGATAATAAGTGAAAAAGAGTTTTCTGCGGCATAGTCAATTCCCTTGTATGAAACTCCATAACCCTCGTCGTTTCTATCTGGAATGTAGAAATCGATGTTTGAAGTACATTGTTGAAGGAAATTGTAAACTAGAGCCACGGCGGTGGTGCCGTCCACGTCGTAATCACCATAAACTAGAATTTTTTCTCTGTTGCCTAAAGCTGCATTAAGTCTTTCTACAGCCTTGTCCATGTCATTTAAAAGAAATGGGTCGTGAATTTCTTTTAGTTTTGGGAAGAAAAAGTTGTTGGCTTCTTCTATTGTAGTAATGCCTCTTTGAACTAGTAAAGTGCAAAGAGCAGGGCTAATTCTTAGTTTTTGTGATAGTTCGTTTTTACATAATTCTTCTTTTTCGTTTAGGTTATTAATAATCCATTTGTGAAGCATATATATTTTTTATTTGTTTATAGCGGAAGAATGCTTAATTTTGCCGTTGCAAAATATCAATTTGTAAAGATAGGTAAAATTTTTCTATTTTCATATATGAACGAAATAAAAAAAATGGTTGAAGTTCTGCGCGCGGGAGGATTGATTTTGTATCCTACCGATACCGTGTGGGGCATAGGTTGCGACGCCACAAATGAAGAAGCCGTAAAAAAGATTTTCAAACTAAAAAATCGCGAAGATAGTAAGTCACTTATTGTGCTTGTGGATAGTGTAGACAGGCTTTCTGCCTATGTAGAGGATGTGCCTGATGTGGCTTGGGATTTGGCAGAACTTGCCGATAAGCCATTGACAATCATTTATCCAAAGGGAAAGAATTTGGCAAAAAATGTGATGGCAGAGGATGGTAGTGTGGGCATAAGAGTGACAAATGAGGAATTTTCAAAGGCGTTGTGTTATGCTTTCCGTAAACCTATAATTTCAACTTCAGCGAATATAAGTGGAAACCCAACTCCACAAAATTTTTATGAGATTGAAGATGCAATTAAAGAGGGAGTGGATTATGTGGCAGAGGCTCGCAGAGAGGAAGATGAAAAAAAATCTCCTTCTTCTATCATTAAATTTGAAAAAAATGGTACTTTTGTGGTGCTAAGACAATAATATGAAAAAAAATCTGGTAGAATTATATGATAGTCTGCTTAGGTGGCGTGAGAAAAAAGTGCCAACTAGACAGTTTGTACTGCTGTTGAGCTTTTTTGTGGGGGTGCTGACAGCCTTCGCTGCTTGCTTGCTTAAGTGGTCTATTCATGGTATCCAATATCTACTTACCACAAACTTCAATTATTATTCTGGCAACCTTCTTTATCTTGTATATCCAATAGTAGGTATTCTGCTTTCGGGACTTTTTGTAAAATACATCCTTAGAGATGATATAAGCCACGGTGTAACAAAAATTCTTTATGCTATTTCGCAAAGAAAGAGTATAATGAAACTTCATAATACTTGGAGTTCTGTGGTGGCGAGTTCTGTGACCATTGGTTTTGGTGGTTCGGTAGGGGCGGAGTCTCCTGTGGTGTTGACCGGTTCTGCTATTGGTTCAAATTTGGGACGCTTCTTTAAGATGGATCAAAAGACACTGATGCTAATGGTGGGCTGCGGTGCTGCAGGTGCTATTAGTGGTATCTTCCAAGCTCCTATTGCAGGTGTGGTATTTACCCTTGAGGTGCTTATGATAGATATGACATTTACATCGGTGGTGCCTCTTTTAATATCTTCTGTAACAGCAACTTCACTTTCATATTTCTTACTTGGCAAGACCGTGATGTTCAACCTGGCGGGAGAGGATTTTTCTCTTGAGAGAATACCTATGTATATACTGCTTGGGGTGATGTGTGGTTTTGTTTCTCTTTACTACACAAGAGGAATGAACAAGGTGGAAGGAGTGTTTAGAAAACTAAATTCTTTTTGGAAGAAACTTTTGGTTGGTGCCTTGATGCTGAGTGCGTTAATCTATCTTTTACCACCGCTTTATGGTGAAGGTTATGAGGCAATTAACCATTTGTTGAGTCTTAATCCTGAGAAACTATTTGAAAACAGTTTATTCTTTGGTTTTAGAGACAATCAATATGTGATATTGGTTTATTTGGTGCTTATTGTGCTGTTTAAACTAGTGGCAACGGCTGCTACCAATGGTGCAGGTGGTGTGGGTGGTTTGTTTGCGCCATCTCTGTTTGTTGGTTGTATCGTTGGTTATATTTGTGCGTTGGCATTGCAAATGTGTGGCATAAATGTTCCTGCTCAGAATTTGGCTTTGGCTGGTATGGCAGGTGTGATGTCTGGTATTATGCATGCTCCGCTAACAGGTATTTTCCTTATTGCTGAACTCTCTGGTGGTTATGACTTGTTTATGCCGCTAATGATAGTGTCTGTTATCTCATTTATAACTATTTATGTATTTGAGCCACATAGTATTTATGCTATGCGTTTGGCAAAAAAGGGCGAACTTGTTACTCACCACAAAGACCGTGCGGTGCTTTGCCTTATGAGAATGCATAATGTGATAGAGACAGACTTGCAAACCATTCGTCCAGAAGCAAAACTTGGCGATTTGGTAAAGCTTATTTCTACATCAAAGAGAAATATATTCCCTGTGGTGAAGGAAGATGGAACGTTTATAGGTGTGGTGTCACTTGAGGAGGTGAGAAACATTATGTTCCGTCCAGAACTATACAATAGATTTAATGTGAAGAAATTGATGATATATCCGCCTACAAGAATAGATGTGAGTGAATCTATGGATTCTGTGATGGAGAAATTTGAACAGACTCAAGCGTGGAATCTTCCTGTGCTTGATGGAGATAAGTATGTGGGATATGTTTCTAAGTCTAAGATTTTCAACGCTTATCGTGAAGTGTTGGTAGAAATTTCTGATGATTGATAATTGGTAGAATGGTTTTGAGATAGTTATGCTAAAGCGAATTGATTTTTACATAATGAAGAAGTTTTTGGGCACTTATGTGTTGTCCATTGTGCTTATTATTAGCATTGCTATAGTTATAGATATTACCGAAAAGATGGACAATTTCTATAACG
>ERZ808048.109-NODE-109-length-16625-cov-8.640380_pt1 | contig 16625 bp, 17 predicted proteins | sample MGYA00380197_ERZ808048 | MGnify/ENA primary metagenome ERZ808048 (study PRJEB31490, sample SAMN06133377) | cow dung metagenome | isolation source: M1 | host: cow | place: China: Chengdu | collected 2015-05 ... | reverse complement strand
TCTACATGTGCCAGGCTCTCAATTCATTAGATTTGAGCAGTTTCAACACAGCCAATGTGACGGATATGAGTAGTATGTTCTACTACTGCCAGGCTCTCAATTCATTAGATTTGAGCAGTTTCAACACCGCCAATGTTACGAATATGAGCTATATGTTCTGCGGCTGCCAGGCTCTTGAGTCGTTGGATATTCGCAACTTCAACACCGCCAAGGTTACGAAAATGAATAGTATGTTCTCCAACTGTGAGGCTCTTAAGTCGTTGGATTTGAGCCGTTTCAACACCACCAATGTAACAGATATGAGTTATATGTTCTACCAGTGCGAGGCTCTTGAGTCATTGGATATTCGCAACTTTGATATGGGAAAAGTAACTAATAGCAGCGGTATGTTTATAAAAGTTGGATCGTTGTATAATAAAAATACAGGCAACAGGACACCCATTAAGGTAACTATGGCATTGTGGTCTGTATTGGAAAGTATGAATGTATCTACGGGCAGTGATGCGGAGTATGATATCATAGATAATATGCCAAGTTAATCTGCATATCAACACACAAAAAATTGGTGCGTGTGGGGAACGATGTAGTTCCTGCACGCACCAATTTGTTTTATTCATACCGTATTGTAGTATTTCGCTTGCCTTCGAGGTCAATACTTATAGGTTCATTAGTTTTTGGATCCAAGCCTAGGGTGAGAGGTAAAGAGATGTCTGTTAAATTTGATTCCATAGTACTCCTTTATTCGTAAGCATCCGACAAAGTACATATTGACCAATTAGCCGCCATTACTGAGGTAGTACCCGGTAGTGGCGGCTAGTAGTTGGTAGTAACTGGTTATTACCTGCTATTAGCGGGTAGTACCTGCCAGTTGCAAGGTAGTAGCTGGTCAATGCTCTTTTCTGTAGGGATTCTTCTGAGTGTATCCTCCAGCCACGATCGGACATCAACATCATGTGCCTTACAGCTGCTGAAGAGTGAGTATACGATGGCTGCTCTGACCGCTGCATCGTGGTTGCCGCAGAAGAGGTAGTTCTTTCTTCCGATGGCGAGAGGGCGGATTGCATTCTCGACTCCGTTGTTGTCGATGTTATATCTGCCGTCAAGGACATAACGGCTCAAGCGTGGGAGAAGCGTGTAAGTGTAGACCAGAGCCTTTCCCATTCTGGATTTCGGAGTGAAGCGTCCGGACACGGAGTTCATCCAGTTCTCGAACTCCTGGATTATCTTGTAGGACTCCTCCTGACGGCGTTTCCGGATTGCATCATGATCAAGACCTGCTTCCTGCATCTCCTTCTCGATACCGTATAGCTTGCCGATATATACAAGGGCTTCGCTTGCGTGCTTCTTGTCTTCATCAAGAGCTTCCACGAACTTGCGCCTTGCGTGGGCCCAGCAGCCGATCATTCGCTTGCCTGGTGCACCTTCGTATGCCTCATAGACTTCATAACCGTCTGTCTGGATGGTTCCACGATAGCCTCCGATAAGTTTCCTTGCTGTATCACCGCCGCGTGAGCCCATGTCATAGTGGAAGTACACGTCACCGCATACTGCGTCCCTTACCGCCCAGATGTATCCCTTGACGGCACGATGCTTCTCGTTGTCGATGACCGGCAACGTACTCTCATCTACCTGTATGTAGTCTGAAGACATGATCCTTTCACGAAGCTTGTCGTATAGCGGCCGCAGTTTCGAGCAGACCGCGTTGAACCAGTCCCCGATGGTGGAGTCGCTCAGGAGGACTCCCAGCTCCTTGTATTTCTGTATCACCCTGTAGAAAGGGAGATGATATACATATTTATCGATCAGGATGTCGGCCAGAAGGCTCTCTGAGGCCATTCCCTTGGGGATTATCATCTCAGGAAGCGGAGCGATGACGAAGGTCTGCTTCTCGGGATCCTCTATCTGCAGGCTTGACTTGAGCACGAACTTGTGTCGGACTGTGCGGTCGATGTACATCACTGCAGGACGGATCGCGATCCTGTCTGTTGTCTCAACTCCGATCTCTGTATATTCATCAAGATTGACTCCCTCTGGATATATGTGAGTTTCCTCGACAGGAAGGTCTTTCCTCATGACAGGCTTACGTACTTCACGCTTGTGAGACTTTACCTCGATAGCCTTTGCGTTCTGCTCCTCCATCTTTCTGACCTCAGCATCAAGAGCTGCCTGCTCTTCCTCTGACAATGACATGTCGAAGAGAGTAGGTTCAAGAACAGACGGATCAAGAGGAAGGTTCTTCTCGCTCATCGAGCCGAACATCTTCTTGCGGAACCATGCCATCATGTTCTGGAGACTGTCGATTACGGACTGCATATGATCAATCTTATCCTGCATCTTCCGACCCGCTGTCTCCAAAGTTGTTATCTTGGATTTGGCAGCCTCAAGCTGCTTGAGCTCTTCCTCTCTCTTGCGATTGAGTTCTTCAAGCATTGTGCATTCTGCCTGAAGTCTCGCAAGTTCAGCCTGAAGACGCAATATTTCCTGATCCTTAGATGACATTTTCCGTTCGATTTCTAAGTATAAAGATACGAAAAATCGGCATTCTACGCAAGCAAAACGCCGATTTTCTTCACTCAAGATATTGTATTTCAAAGACTTTTCGAGAGCATCTTCATGCGTCTCACATATGGACTTTCCATGGCGGATCGGGCTGCAGATATAAGGTCCGCATGGCCGAAGCTGCTGGCGATCTCATCCGGTTCGCCGGAGAACGGCATGCGCATTCTGCCCATCTCGATGCGCAAGGCATATAGTACGAGGCCGCCTTCCTCCCGGTGCAGGATCTTCATCCTGTTTCTGGCCGCATTGACGAACACGAACACGTCTCCGCTGCGCATGCTCATTCCCATGCTGTTGTTCACTATGCCGCTCAGTCCGTTGAAGCCCATGCGCATGTTCACCGGTTTATTGTACAGCCAGTAGCGCATGGTATTGTCAAGGCTAAACATTGCCGGCAGCGATTAGTTCCCTCAGATGGGCCGGAGTCATAACGCCCTGGATGCGCATAGCGGTACCGGTGCGGGTCTGGAGCTCGACTGTGAGATAGCTCTCGTTCTTCTCCTCGGTCGGTTTGACCGGCTTGCCGGATTTGCCTGCGGTACGTGCCGGAGGCATCGTCTGAGGAACATATCGTCCTGAAGCCAACTGGACAAACTGTCCGGGTTGGGCATCCTGCTCGTCAGCCCTCCTGTACTTCTGCTTTGCCTTGTAGAAATTCCAGAACGGTATTCCGAGTTCTTCCAGACGCTTCTTGTGCGAGATCTTATGCTCTGCACAGTACTCCTCGATCGAGAGGATTTCTTCACGTGTCATCATAAGCTTTCCTTTTTTATGCAAAAGTAGCGAGCATCGCTGCCCGCCACAATATGCATTTCATCGGATGCTTACTGGTGTACTGAAACCAAGCACAAAAATGTACTAATGGCAAAGAAAAATCCAGATACCGCAAAGTACCTGGATCAAGTGCGAATTTAATACACAATCTTATTTAGATTGTACATCGATGCAAATTTAACAAAATTTCGCTATCTTAGCAAAGGAATCCCAGAGCTGTCGTCTCAACGCCATGCTCATCCTCCTAGACCCCGCCCACGGCCACAACACCCCCGGCAAACGCTCCCCAGACGGCACCCTCCTCGAATACGCCTACACCCGCGACCTCGCCAACCAAATCCTCGCAACCCTCCAGACCAAAGGCCACAACGCCCAACTCCTCGTCCCCGAAACCGAAGACATCCCCCTCAAAGAACGCGTCCGCCGCGCCAACGCCATCTGCACAGCCCAAGGCCCCGCCAACGTCCTCCTCATCTCCATCCACATCAACGCCGCCGGCGACGGCACCCGCTGGCACACCGCCACCGGCTGGTCCTGCTACACCACCAAAGGCCACACCCTCTCCGACACCCTCGCCACCTGCCTCTACCAATCCGCCCGTCACACCCTCAAAGGCAAAGCTATCCGCACCGACTACGCCCGCGACGGCGACCCCGACTGGGAAGAAAACTTCTACATCCTCCGCCACACCCACTGTCCCGCCGTCCTCATCGAAAACTTCTTCATGGACAACAAACAGGATCTCGCCTACCTCCTCTCACAAGAAGGCAGACGAGAAATAATCGAAACCATCATCGACGGCATCGAAAGGTGTGTGCTCACCTTGGTATCCGGCTAGTGCCGGTTAATCGATTTTATGAAACGAAATTCATCGAATCTCAAATACAATATCATAATTCTCCTTCAGCCTGAAACCGTTGTCCAGACGAATGAAGGGTTGCCACATAAGAGCAACTCCATATTTCTTTCCAGATTGTAGCTGCTCTCCTACAGCAATCACATACGTATATGGATCTTCCCAACGGCATTTCTGAAAATCATCCGGAAGCATTTCATAGCCATCAACCATTGCAAGTCCATGCGCATCGAACATAGGATGAGCGAATCTTACCCTTATTTCCTTAGTGTCTGCGGAAATCGTGCTACCGTTCACTGGGAAAGTACTCACAACATATGGATGTGCATTTGCCAGCTCATTCTCAATCATTTCCCAATCATCCGGAAGTCTGTTTGTGAAATCTACGATATGAGGCATGAATTCGCTCATTGAGGCATACTTGCTTCTGTCATAGTTCTTCATAAGGTCCATTGCCCTGTTTATCCAGATATATCCGCAACGTATGTCATTATAGACATTATACATGATAAGTTCATCATGCTCCTTCATATACATATTCACGAAGACCTCATTTATCCATTCTCCGGCAACCGTGCGTGGCTTTTTATGGGCTTCGACAATCATTCTATCTTCGATCCTGCTGTATATATCCTCTGATGCTGCCTTCATTTCATCATAATGCTTCTCGATAAGGGTCCCTGAATAATAATGTCCGATCTCGTGGATTACAACATCAAATGCGCTAGGAAGGATGTTAGGTACGCCGTTCTGATCAGCAAATGTACCGATGACGATTGTCATTGTACCATCCTCATATTCGCGTCCTCCATAATTATGCTGAGCCGTGCAGAGACCGAGACATACATCAAGATTGAGAGGTGAACCTGCGAAGGTGTCAAAGAACCATTGCATATCTATTTTGTCTACCAGTTCCTGGTTCGCATTGACAGCCTTCTGATAGAACTCCCTGTGATTCTCGAAAAATTTCCCAGCTTTGCTCTTTCTGTAGAAATCGTTCAGCAGGCTTACATATTCCTGGAATACAACCTTATTCCACCTTTTCTCGCCTTCAAGATATTCATCCAGTTTAGCCTCATTTGCTATACCTATTCTTCCGTTCTCGATTTTAAGGAAGAATGCAGATGATGCCACCGCATCGTAGCCGATTTCCTGTCTTTCACGAAGAGTGTTCTGGATATAAGATATGATTTTATGCTCTTTATAAGGAGCAAAATACTCGTCGATTTCCTTCATATATTCCGGAACTCCGTCGCAAACATATTCATCTGTACCGGCAAGTCTGAAGACGATTGACGTCAGCTCAAGCCTTTCGTCTACAACAGGACGCGAGGTCTGGGCAGAAACAATTAAAGGAATAATAATGAATATCAGGATTGTTATTATACGTTTCATAATTAAATTTGAATTTAGAAGCGCCAGCTAAGGCCAGTCATAAAGCCCATAAAGGCGTGTCCGATTCCTAGTTCAAAGTACCAAGATACCTTCTTTCCTACAGATATGCCTACGGGAGTAAACTGTAATGCCACAAATGCATCATTTACTCCTGAGGACAGATCCATTCCAGCTCCGACTCCCAAGGTTGCATAATAGCGGAACACTGAATCATGGCCAGTAGTAAACTTTACAGTAGGCATTACTGACACAGCTTGCAATCTGTCGATACTATAAACCTCAAGACCATCGCTGATGGTTTTCATATCACGCCATGAATTTCTATAATTCAGTTTTGCACCAACTGTAAGCCATTTCTTCACCTTGTAGTCAAAATCAGCTGAAAATATACCCGCTGTCTTCATCGGCCCGTATGTAGTTTCACCTGATGGATCCTCTCCCATAAGATATACAAGATTCAATGCATCTACAGGGAACCAACCAAGTTTGGCCTCGTACTTATAATCCTGCGCAGCCAAAGATACGAAAGGCATCAAAAGTATGCTGAATAATATTATAGTCCTCTTCATATTGTTGTTATTAGTTAGTGGATAAATTCGAATTCTATTTCTTTTGACGAAGGTCTCGGAGCATTGTCATTGACAATCTTTCCGTTTTTGTCGATTATCATGTAGCGGGGGATAAGTTGGATGTTATACTCATATATGAACTTAGCGGCTTTCGGGTTAAGGATGCGATAGACCTTGCAGTCTGTCAGTTTCAGTTTATCAAGTGATCCGCACATCTTGCTGTGGTCTTCGTCAGTTGACAGATAGATGAATTCGACATCCTTGCCTTTCATCCTTTCCCTAAGTTCTGCTGCCGGTTCCATCTCGGCACAGCATGGGCGGCACCATGAAGCCCAGAAATCGACATACACGACCTTACCTTTCATGCTGTTAAGGACTTTGGTAAGACTTGTCTTCTTTCCGTCCGGGCTCATAAGAAGCACTTCGTTTTCGACCATCATCTCTTCCGCAAATGCGTCATGATACCTTTCTGTCAGCGTTTTTGCAAATGTGGAATCAACGGCTGCAACAGTCATGTCCACATACTTCTTACTCTTGTGCTTCGGGAAGTCCTGAACCATGCCGTCAAGGGTTCGTATCAGGAATGCCTCAAAGAATGGTGTTCCTTTTATGAGTGTGTCATTCTGAAGCTTTGCGTATGTGTATTCCCAGTCGCATGTGCTACCTTGTGAAACCTGCACATATTTAGGGAAGTAGCTTGAATATGCAACGGAGTTCATGAATCCTTTGTAGAATCCATATACATCAGTGTCGAATCTGTCCTTGTCATAGTCCGCTTTGAAAATGGAATCTGCAACCGCCTCTCCAATAGATCCTTTATATCCGAATTCCTTACGTTTCTTGAGCGACCATATGATCCTTTCCTTGAAGTATCTGTATGCAGGCTCGGAGAACATTCCGGCGGTATTCAACGAATCGATCCAGACATTTTCTTTCTCAAGAGTTTCCACGATGGCATCATTATGCCGCATTCCATACTCATTCCAGGCTTTGAATCCCTGTGTAAAGTCGAAGCCATAAATATCCCACAACAAAGTATGGTGGTTTTCTACCTCTTCGATTGTCAATCCTTCATATGAACCGAATCTATCCAGATATGCCTTGCGGTATTCAGTATCAAGTGTTTTTGCATCTCGATTCAGTATGCTGATCTGAGGTTGCGCTCGTGAATAAATCTTTGACGTATCCCTCCTGATCAGCACGGTATCCCCTTTATGGGCAATAAAGTCGCTTGATGCATAAGGATTGAAATTGTATTTCACAAACAACCACTCTGCATCCAAAGTAACAGTGGTCGTATCACCGCTTTCTCGTATGTCAGTGATGTCTTCTTCAGGGTCGATTGAAAGATATGTGAATGGAGCATGATTCGTCCTCATCGAATAGGCTCCCTCCTCCTTCCCATATTCAAAGTAAAACCTGTCAGAGTAGGCGAGACCGTCGACTATGATTACGACTTCATTGCTTCCTTCTGAAGACTGTTTATTGGTGGAACATCCGACTAAGATTATCAGTAAAGCTATGGTTGTCAACACTTGTTTCATGTTCATTCAAATCTATCGCAGTATATATCCATGATGGATCAGATCCTCTCTGCATTTTATAGGGAATGTATAACCGTCTCGAAGTAAGAAAAGGTCGTCTGTTATACCTATGACCGATTCATACATGTGATCGGAGATTATTATTCCTTTGCTGGCTTTATGTTCCAGGATAAGTTCCTGCATCTTCTCCACATATTTTGGGGCTACATTGGAAAACGGCTCGTCAAGTATGCAGAACTCAGCATCGGAATTCAGGATGAGATACATTTCTGCAATTCTCACCTCTCCACCTGACAATTGACCGGATGTCATTCTTTGGTATGTATGAAATTTATTGTCAAAAGTCACCAGTCCGTCATAATCGACACCGTACAGCTTGAATGCTTCACCAAGAGTCATATTGCCAGGGATGAAAACATTCTGCGGAAGGTATTTGATCCGTTTGCCGATATGTCCATAATTGGTTTCAGTCTCATCATTGAAGCGGACAAAAATGTTCTGTGGCTTTATCCCGCCCATGATACATTTGAACAGACTGGACTTTCCGCAACCATTACGGCCGAGCACTCCGGTCACCCTGCCGGTCTGGGCGGTGATGTAAGCACTCTGAAGAACCTGCAGCTTATCAAATTCCAGGTGAACACTATCTACAAGGAGTCTGTTAACTGATTGCATTACTTATGTATCCTATAAGGGTTATAAACGATATGAAGCCGATGAATTCCACGACGAATGGAATGAGGTAGTACTCTCTCCTGCTGATGCCAAGATTAAGATAGAAATATATTTCCGTCTTCTTGGTCAAAGTTGTATATAGATATAAGATGACCGGAATGCTGAGCAGTTTCAATAATATGCACATAGGGATTGCATAGGGATTGAACGCAACAAGGGAGGACACCGCTAATGTCAATACAGCAGATACGGCGTATATCACCTTGCCATACCTCTTTGATAATCCTATTTTCTTGAATATAGTCATAATTACCTGAAATAATGCCCACCTTGGTATCCGGCTAGTGCGTATCAGGGTCTATTTATTAGTTGAAATACAAATGACTTTCCTGACCTTCCTGAATCTGTACTGTTTGAGTACTAGTTGCATTTACCACATAATTCCCTGCATTTAGAGTGAAAGTCAAGGAACGATTCCTTCCTTTAGTAACCTTCTCGGAAGCTATGGGCTGAGAATAGTCACTGAATCCGTATGGATACACTCTTACGTCAGTATCATATTCCAAGTTGGAAATATGTACAGTCAATATGCCTGTGCCATTTGTGATTTTTTCGCAACTGGTAAGAGAACTTACCATAAACGGAACAATAATAGCAAAAACTAATGCTAATCTTTTCATAACAATTATGTCTGTTATTTGTTAAAACTCTATGCCAAATTTAATACGCACCTGTGCAGGATATCTACGTCTATAAGCGTCTGTAGTGCGCTCGAGGACTCCATCTATCGCGTAAGCGATTCCGACATTTGCTCTTTTCGATCCGCAATTGAATCGTACGCCTACAGATGGCTCTGCGAATAAGCCTCTATAATGATATTTACCCGAACCGTGTCCTGCAATTTCTTCCTCAGGCATACCATCGTATATTCCATCATTGTATTTGCCGTCATTCAACTGAAAGTTATTGCCGACATTGAGAGCGATATACGGAGTGACATCACGTTTCAGGATGTCTGCGTTCAGATGGAGGAACACCGGAGCACTGAGCTGCTGGAAATCGAAATAATAGTTAAGGCCAACACCAAGACCTATTGCGAAATGAGGAGAGACGCGGTATCCGTTCACATATGATGCCCCAAGCATAAAGTCGTATGGAGCCTGTGCAGATCCCGGTACCCACTTGTGAATATATCCTCCTGTTACATCCAGAAGTCCATAGTAGCCTTTATCCTGGGCAGTTGCACAATTAGAGAAAATGCTCACAACGAGCGAAGTAATAAAAATCGTAGCAATCTTTTTCATTCGTGTAATTTTTAAATATTTGTAAATATGACGTAAAATTTTAGTTTTTGTACTATTCCTTAACCCCCAGCACCTCCAGACAGCAATACCGAATCTCCTCCTCATCAAGCCCGCACTCCTTCAGATGCTCTATGAAATCCGGGTGATCCTTCTCGAAAGCAGCCAGCAGATTCTCGATGAACTCGCCCCGGCTGTCCTTGATTTGCTCAAGCTGCTTGAGACTGTCAATGCGTATGTTGTTTTTCAAGTCCATTGTTAATGTTTTGTTCGTTTTCCTACCACAAAGTTACCCGCCAAAAGTTTTGCACAACAAAAAACGACCTACGAATTTTGCTTCGTAAGTCGTTGATTGTCAATGTAAGTTGAAAATAATTCTTTTGCAGTTCTGATCAAAAGTTTTGCAAACCTATTTTTCAAGCATCTCCCTCAGGAAAATCGACAGATTCGTATCATTCTCCGTCAGTCCTAACTTATGCCTGATGTCAGCACTCTGATTATAGTGTCTCGGCTGGCTCGTGTAAGCCTTGATATCCTTTCCCTTCAGACCGATCACATACAGACAGCAGATGTTGATCTCTTCATCAGTCAGACCTTGCTTCTTGAGAGCAGCGATGAACTCCGGATTGTTGCCTTCGATGGTCAGTCTTGTGGACACAATGAAAGAATCTCTGTCTGCCACAAGAGCCTCCAGTTCCTGGAATGCCTTCTTGTTCGCAGAACTTGTGTCTGTGATATGTGAGATGATGACTTTGTTCAGCACCTCAAGCCTTTCTCTGATGACTGCCTTCGTCTCGTCCTTCACGTTTGAGTCCTCGATCATCTTGGTCAATGCATCGCGTTCAGCAATAGCATCGGCATAGAGCTGTTCATATCTCTTCTTCTCGATCTCCAGCTGCTTCTTCTCGGCGGTGCGGATTTTGAGTTGCTTGCGAATGAGATAGATTGCTATCAGAGCGATAAGGAGGGCAATGATGCAGATGAGGATAATCAAGGTTCTTGTGTTTTTAGCCTCTCTTTCCTGATATGCCTGAACTTCCAGATTGTGACGCTCCTCGATGAACTTTGTGTTTTGATTATATACGATAAGGTCAAGAGAATCTGCTATAGAAACATATTTGGTATATGCTTCTAATGCTTCTTTATGATGACCGTTTCGTTCATATATCTCTGATAATAGGGCATAGTATTTCAATCTATTTTCGCCAGATCGATAATTGTTACCCAGTTGAATTGTAGCTAAAGCAAGATCAACTTCATTAATGTTGAGATATGCATTAGTAAGGGCTAAATAATCAATGTTAGTAGAATTTAAATGATACTCAGTGATTATCTCGCGGATTTGTTCGACTGAAATATCTGTATTGGATAGATACGAAATATAGGTAGAGTAAAAGAATCCTATTGCTCCTTCATTGGCCTCAGGCAACAATTTGATGCATGCTTGGGCGTATTTCTCAGCATTGTCGTAATCTTTTTTTATGGCATATGAGTTCATTACTCTCACGTAGCAATTCATAAGCAAGCTTGTTGATCCAACGGCTTCGTATATGTTTGCTGCTTTAAGCATTACATCAATTACATTATCGTAGTCATATAAATTTCTATAAATGTAACCTTGAGCATAATAGGTTCTAGCCTTGGTCAGAATGTCTTCTGCTTCATTGCCATATTCAAGGGCATATACATAACACTTCATGGCAGATTCGGAGTCGCCGCGATTGTTATAAATCCTTCCCTGATAATAAAAAGTCCTCAGCTTATCAGTCGCAGTGCCGTGATCCTCATAATAATCGATAGCCGGCTGCAGCACCTCGAAATCAGTCCTGTCAATGTAGTTCTTATCCAGAGCCATAGACATCAGCAACGCATACTTCGCCTCCAGCTCCTTAGTCGTAAGCTCCGCCTTATCGATGCCCTTCAGCACAGCCAAAGCACTGTCCGGCCTCGCCTCAATATACGAGTCCACATCCTCCAGCAGTCTGAAGGTCTCGCTCTTCCTCGCATCATTGCAGGAAACTATCGCCATTGCTGCCAGAACCGCAGCAACTAATCTGTAGATATGTCTGTTCATTCCGTCCGTTTTATTGTCGCTCCCAACTCTTTTCCCGTCATGCCCGACCAAATCGGGCATCTCCCATCTGCGAAGGTAGTGATTATAATTGAAAAGCGGTGTCGCTCGATTGCCTTTGTTGCACAAAGCCAAACCAGCAACCTATCCATTCCCACCGCACAGGCGAGACTTCAAGGACTGCAAGCAGATCCTCGAAGACTCGCTGACGCCCTCGCTGCACATAAAAGCCCGTGCAAGACTTCAGCCAGCACAGCTGTCAGAAGACTTGCCCTTATGGGCATAAGGAATCGGACTGTTGCCATTATACTTCCGCAAGCTCCAGCATAATGTCAACAATCCTCCCGTCAATAACATCCCCGCCTTCGGCCAGGATGTGAAAGAAAAGCGGTCTGGAGACTTTCGTCTTTTTCCCCCGGCAAATTTTGCGAACTCCGCGATTTTGCCTACGGACAAAATCTCTGCGTTCTTTATGCAAAATTTCCTCCTCCAAAAGCCAAAAGACTCCAGCTGGTCTATGCCCCTCAGTCCCCACAGGGGAAGAATGATCGCCTTCGCTACCGCAGTGCGGAGTGGACCGTCAGCACTCCGTGGCCCGAGAGATTCCAGCTTCGCTGGCATTTAAGGCTGCGCCTCGGAAATGTAAGCAAGCTTCCATTCCTCTCGGCTTGCACTTAAATTAACGTAATCCCCTCAGTATTTTGCTATTCCAATCAAATCGCATAACTTTACACCGATAAATCGGGATTTACCGGATAGAAACTCGGGTAGATAATTAGTTGAATTCGTATTTAGCAAACTGGTTCACTTACAAGAAGCGATGAAGAGTGCACAGAGTTTACGATGATTTTCAAGTAATCACGGTATTGCTCTGCTCGGGCATATTGAAACAAAAAATATTATATGATTTAACATAATTGTTATTATGAAAAAAACGTATCTGATTCTTTTCACTATGATTTCATTAGTGTTTTCTGCTTGTGAAGAAAATAAATCGATTGAGACTATCTCTGAAATCAAAAATCCTGCAGAAAGCATTGCTGATCCAGGTAAACTATTCACCCAAATGGTTATGGAGAACGTTCAGTCTTCAGATTTGAAGCAGTTTATCCTTGACAATGCCTCACAAAGATTTGACGGGGACTTTAACTTCCTTGTCGTGCCGGCATTCGGTACTGAAACAAAATCAGCAGATGCCCCGATGGACGTCCCGTCTGCACTGCTCGATGCAATCGCCAAAGATGACCCTCTTTTGCAGATTTACGTCTTGCATCCTGAGTGTTGGACTGAAGACAATCTGCCTTTGATAATCTATCTGTCTAATGACTTTGATGACCATAAGGATGAATATATTGACGCCTATACTCCGGAAGGAGAAATCATTTCTGTTAAAGTAAGAGATGAGTTTGAGTCTCAGGCGGTCATTGTAGTAAGTCATAATGAAAGGACAATGGCAGTGTCAACTGCAATTGACACCAAGTCTTTTGATGAAAATGTAAACTCCGTGTATAGCTCGGATTATTTCAAATATTACCTCCGTTCAGATATAATTAATATGGATAATCAGCAGTCTCAAGAGCAAATCTCCACAAAGGCTTCATCAATCGGTGATTATGCGATTGCTGCTTTACTTGGCTCTGACTACACATCTTGTGGTAGAATGCAAATGTATCCGTCAAAAGACTATATTACCAAAGTAAAACCCTCATCAAAATCAGCATGGTCAGCTATAGAGCCTGGCATTATGGGTGATCCCGAACTGTATTTTTATGCAGAATATGGTCAGGCCTTAGGAGGTAACTATAAGGTTAACAAAGATAAGAAATATGTGGGTGTAGGGTATGCAAACAGAAATCACATCGTTTGGAAAAATGTTAACTTTGAAATGATGAGGTGGTCATTATTTGACAATGGAACAAAAATGAGATACGAATGGTGGGAGGATGATGGAGGTGCTATCATTCAGCATAAATCTTCTATTTCACTTGAAATGCCTACTGAATTGGGAAAACTCATAACCCCTGATCCGATTAATTTCGAAATAGCAATTGGTAAAAAAGATGATTTTGCAGGTTCTGTTTACGTATATTATATTGATGAGAATAAGCATAACTACAATACATCTTATGTGACGTTTGAACTGGAATACAAAAAACAATAAAACATGAGAAAAATTATACGTTGCACACTTGCAATATTGCTACTGATTATGTGTGCATGTACAAAGGAGTTCGATGTAGAACCTTTTCTGGGACAATATGATTTTTCAATAGCGGGACGCGCCAGCGCTTATGAACTTAAAGTTGAAGAAGGCAGTAATCCTCAAATAGTTAATACCGATGAAGTTGACTTTATTGTTGGAGAGACTTCTGGCTCAATTCAAACTTATCGGATTACCGGAACATCTGTCAATGAGTTGTCATTTCTTATGAAATTTAATGATGGCTCATCTATCATCGTTAATGCTTTAGTGAACAGGGCCAATGGTATTGACCTTATGCCATATACTCAAGTAATCACTTTGTATGACGAGAAACATGAAAATGTGATGTATCACGGACCTGTAACAATTGATGGAGAAGGAGGACTTGTTGATAATGTACTTTCTCTAAATTTAAGGATACAGAGCGTTATTGAAACATCGGATAAATTCTACGGATATTTTGTGAGCAACATCATGCTGGTTGCAAACAAAAAATAATCTTTGAATCAGGAAACTACCGGGAAATTGCAGTGATTCGCAGTTTATCGGTAGCAATAAAGCCAGTTAAACTTGGTAAAAGGCTGTCTGAAATTGACCGATTCTTCGCGGCAGGGATATTAAGCGGTATGGATATGAGTGGGCAGAGCTCTATCTTATTGCGACATTCCCAGCTCGTCACTACGTAGAAGATGATCAGAGCTTTTTCGAAAACATTGAGTCGAAAACGGTATTCATTGATTTGTGGAGCGGTCGGCCATTGTGGAAGTATTACAAAACACGTTACGTTATTTCTTAAAAATAAAGTCTATGAAACGAATACTGGTAATTCTAATTGCAATCATTTGCTTTAATGGATGCGATAAAGAGAGAATGATTATTGATTGGGCCCCTATTACATTTAAAATTCAAGTGCAAGATTCACAAGGCAATGATATGCTTGACCCAGCCAACAATAATACTTGGCTGATTGGTACATAGATATCATTCAGAAATTACAGTGAGGTAATAGATAAGAACGACATTTCCCCTGTCACTAAAGCCATAATGCCTATATATGGAGGGGCAAGAGTTGAAAAAGATTCAGATTGTTATTATATAGCATTTGGCCAATTTCACAGGGAAGATAATGATACAGAGCAGATGACAATTAAATGGCCCGATGGTTGCATAAGCGAGGTCACCTATAAGTGTAAATTAATCGAGTCAAAGCTAGAAGTAAAAGAATCATTTGAACTGAATGGCAAAAAATGCTCTAACCCTATTGTTATAGTCAAGTAAATTCAAATTCCCAGTTGAAATCCAAGCACAACCTACATAATATTTTTGATAATTTTTGTAAGTTATTGTGTGTCAAATAAATAAATTTTCAGTAATTTTCGTTCTAGGCAACAATATGCCGTCGATCTTGTGAAGATCGATACCTTTGAGACTCAAATTATCCTCGGTAAACAAACTTCCCAAAGCGGACAATATGGTTAATGCCGCAAGTATCTGCATTAGGTTACGGAGGTAGGAGGTACAAACTTTAACAGAGCGGACTACAAAGCCGCATTCGAATTTAAGTACTCTCTCCTATAGGAAGTCTGTTTACCAGACAGGATATATCTTCTCCTATGAAACGAAGCAATTGACATATGGGTGCTGATGTTTCATCACAAAATATATACGGTTTATAATACGCCTAGCCACTTTGATGATAGCTTTACTTGGCTTCATCTTTCTGCAGTATTCAACATATGCAGCAGATAGAACCGGATCTTTCCGAACAGCAATCCACGCTGATTCGACGATTAGCCAACGCAACTGCGCATGGCGTCTTACAGTTAGATTGCCAGTTCCATCGTGCTCTCCACTTGAATAACACATCGGGACGATACCGACATATGATGCCAAATGCGAGGCATCCTTGAAACGGGCTATATCGTCAATTTCTGATAGTATCGTCAATCCTGAGACTTGCCCGATTCCTGGTACCGTCATCAATAATCTCAACGGTTCTGCAAATCTTTCTGTTTTAGACAGGGCTCGAAGTTCCTTCATCATATTAAGTCGCTGTACCCTAAGATCTTCATACTGAGCAATCAGCAGATCCAATGTTTTCTTTCCATAGTCAGTTTCCATTTTCAAGTCTTTCAGCCACAATACAAACCTGTTGGTCCAAGTATTTCCTGGCCTACAGAACTCCTCTGGAATATCAACTCCTAGATACCTCAGATGAGCTTTTATTCTATTTTTGTGACGTGTCTGATCTTTTGTCAATGAGTCTCTCAGTCTTATCAAAGAACGAATCTCTGTTGTTATAGAGTTAGGGACGTAGATTCCCCTCAGCTCTCCAGCCCTTAAACTTCTGGCTAACTTTCCGCTATCCACAGCGTCTGTTTTCCTCATTCTCTCTCCTGCCATCGTTGGGACATCTGCAGGATTGACCACAATGTTATTGATGCCAAGATTGTGAAGTTCCCAATGTATCCAAAATCCGCAAAAACCTGCCTCATAGACAGAATAGTACTCTGCACCTGGATAGGTGTTGCTGAGGAACTTGTACAAGGCAGCAGGACTTGGGTCCTGAGTAAACTTCTTCAGAACTGACTGCTCAGATAAAACCGTTACTGTCCAGCTCTTTAAATGCACATCTAATCCGACAAAAATCTTTTGACCTTTGAAGGAAAATTCCTTTC
>ERZ808048.108-NODE-108-length-16911-cov-5.956398_pt1 | contig 16911 bp, 17 predicted proteins | sample MGYA00380197_ERZ808048 | MGnify/ENA primary metagenome ERZ808048 (study PRJEB31490, sample SAMN06133377) | cow dung metagenome | isolation source: M1 | host: cow | place: China: Chengdu | collected 2015-05 ... | reverse complement strand
CATACCCGGAGCGTCCTTCCAACGGAATGGAAGGAGCGGCATCCGCCTAGGAAGGTAATTAAATATGCTATTTTACCTTTGTTTGCTTTTGAGAGAGCAGTCGAATTCAAAATTCTCTGCGCAGCGCTCATCAATTACCAATCGAATATATTTGCATATATGCAAAATATTTCGTAACTTTGCGCACAATTACAACTACCCTACTTAGGGACAAATCTTCAGCACTATGTTAGAAATACTCAAATACTGTTTACCAGCCATTATCGTACTGGGCACAACATGGATCGTTATAGCCAAAATGCTACGTAACGAGGAGCAAAAACGCAATTGGGAGCTCAAGAAACACACACAAAAAGAGATCACCCAAATCAAGTTACGCGCCTACGAACGTCTTGTTCTGCTACTGGAGCGCACCCAACCCGAATACATGCTCACCCATATTGCTCCCATTGAGCTGACACAAAAAACTATTCCCGAACTACAACAAGAACTGCTCAAAACCGTTCGCATGGAGTTCGATCACAACCTAAGTCAACAAATATACATCAGCGATGAAGTATGGGACAAGGTCATATTAGCGCGCGACGAGATGGGCGCTTTCATCAATGCCATGTCCATGCAACTACCCCCTAACAGCAGCACGTTGGACTACGCCAAGATTCTCATGACTGCCTACAATAGCAACGGCGACACCCCTCACGCACTTGCAATGGCTGCATTGAAAGACGAAGCAAGAAGAGAACTCGAATGACACAAGCCAAACTTCATATCGCTGCAATCGCACTCTCGATTCTTACCTTGTGCGCATGTATGCCCGAAGAGGAATGTAGGACAGACATGCATATTGCCATGAACGTCGCTCTACAAGCCGACAGCATCGGCATCAACGGACAACGATACCCCTTCACATCCTGGGACAGCATTAGCGTGCAACCTATCGGACACGACTCCATTCCCTACGACAATGCCAAGAACGTAAGCATCTTGGCACTATCGCTACGCCCCAATGCCAACACCACAACGTATGCCCTACTCTACCATGACGTATGGGACACCCTGCATATCGAGCACCAAAACAACGAAGTGTTTATCAACATGGCATGCGGATGCGTTATCTACGCCACCATTGACACCGTACACCACACACAACATTGGATAGACAGCGTCGATATCGTCAATAGTCATATCGAACAAGGCAAGGAGAAAAACTTGATACTATACCTACACGAACGATGAAACGATGGATTGGCATATATATTTTGGTTAGTATCGCATGCTTCGCCTACGCGCGCACCTATAGCGACACTGCCGTTTATCAAGGCATACAAGTCAAGCTGGACGTTCTCAACTCCATATTGGAGCCCGCACGCACCCACGGCCTTATGCAAACCTACGAAGCTGCCATGAACGTGCGACTCAAAAACCGCTTCTACCCCACCTTGGAGTTGGGATATAGCGGTGGCAAAGCGACCATCGAACCCACAACATACAATGGCTATGGAGGGTTTGTGCGACTGGGAATGGACCTAAACGCTATGAAGAAAAACCAACACCTACCACACGCACTACTCGTTGGACTACGCATCGCAACGGCATACCAACAATACGACCTCACACAAGTCAAAATGAACGACACTTTTTGGGGAGAGATGCCATACAAAGACTTTACCAACTTGGCAAGGTGCGACGCCTGGGGAGAGGTAGTAGCAGGATGCCACGTCAATATCGTCAGCGGACTGATGATGGGATGGTATATCCGACTCAAACTACTCATCACCCGAACAGACAAAAACAACGGACCTTTGCCATACTATATTCCAGGATTTGGTTATCGTGACGACACCAACTGGGGACTCAACTACTACATTGGATGGAAATTCTAAAACTAATATAACAAACATAAATATCGGTATAATGAACTCAACAAAAATCATGAATCGAGCTGCGAATAACATTCGAATTCTAACAGCAGCAATGGTAGAAAAAGCTAAAAGTGGACACCCAGGAGGTGCCATGGGCGGAGCTGATTTCATCAACGTGCTCTACTCCGAATTCTTACGTTACGACCCCGAAAACCCTCATTGGGAAGCTCGTGACAGATTCTTTTTAGATCCTGGTCATATGTCTCCAATGCTCTATGCGCAACTATGCATGTGCGGCAAATTTAGCATCGAAGACTTGAAACAATTCAGACAATGGGGAAGCGTCACTCCTGGACACCCAGAGAGATGCATCGAAAGAGGTATAGAAAACACTTCTGGTCCATTAGGACAAGGACATACTTATGCTGTCGGTGCTGCTATTGCCGCCAAATGGATGAATAACCGATATGGAAAAATACACAACCCTACTATATATGCCTTCATCTCCGATGGAGGAATACAAGAGGAGATAAGTCAAGGTGCTGGCCGCATTGCCGGACACTTGGGACTGAACAACCTCATCATGTTCTATGACTCAAACGAAGTACAATTGTCAACCGATTGCAACGAAGTTAGCTCGGAAAACATTGTAAAAAAATACGTTGCATGGGGATGGAATGTTATCGAAATCACAGGCAACGACCCTGACGCCATTCGCGAAGCACTCATGAGAGCCAAAGATGAAAGACACAAACCTACACTCATCGTTGGACACACTACCATGGGAAAAGGTTGCGTGACAGCAGAAGGCAAAAACTTCGAAGGCATGTGCTCCACACACGGACAACCTTTGAGTAAGTCGGGAGCAAGCTACGAAGCTACCATCACCAACTTGGGCGGAAACGTGGAAGACCCATTTGTTATCTTCCCAGAAGTACAAGCAATGTACGACGAACGAGCTGCACAACTCAAAGAAATAGCCAACAAGTACTACGCCGAATACCATCGTTGGGCACAAGAAAACCCATTGGCTGCTACTGAATATGAAGCCTTCTTCTCTGGCGAAGTACCATGCATCGACTGGAGTGAGATACAACAAAAAGCCAACCAAAGCACACGTGCCGGTTCGGCTGCAGTACTCAGCTATTTGGCTGACCATGTAGGCAATATGATCGTGTCATCTGCCGACCTTTGCAACTCTGACAAAACAGACGGATTCTTGAAACGCACACAAGCCCTCAAGAAAAATGACTTCAGCGGACGCTTCTTACACGCAGGCGTTAGCGAACTCACCATGGCATGCGTGTGCATCGGTATGTCACTTCACGGAGGTATCATCCCAGCATGTGGAACCTTCTTCGTGTTTAGCGACTATATGAAACCAGCCATCCGCATGGCAGCACTCATGGAAATACAAATCGTCTTTGTATGGAGCCATGATGCCTTCCGAGTAGGAGAAGATGGACCAACACACGAACCTGTAGAACAAGAAGCACAAATACGTCTAATGGAGAAACTGCACAACCACTCCGGACAACCCAGCATGCTCGTTCTACGCCCTGCAGACACCGAAGAAACAACAGTGGCTTGGCGATTGGCTATGGAAAACACCCATAGACCTACCGGCCTCATCCTATCCAGACAAGACGTCAACTCACTACCTGTAATCAATCCAGAAGGAGTGAAACATGGCGCATACATCGTTGAGAAAGACGAAGACCCACAAGTAGTCATGATAGCTTCAGGTAGCGAAGTAAGCACCCTATTGGCAGGAGCAGAACTGCTGCGAGCAGAAGGAATACGACTACAGATCGTTAGCATACCAAGCGAAGGACTCTTCCGCCAACAAAGCAAAGAGTATCAAGAACAAGTACTCCCACAAGGCATCAAACGATTTGCACTCACTGCAGGACTCAATTGCACCATGGAAGGACTCGTAGGAGAGAATGGACACATCTGGGGATTGAATAGCTTCGGATTCTCTGCTCCATACAAAGTGCTGGACGAGAAACTTGGCTTCACGGCAGAGAATGTGTACCAACAAGTGAAGAACCTTTTGTAACAAATTTGCTAAGCATGGGATAAGTACAGGACAAGTACAGGATAAGCACAGGACAAGTTTAGAAAACACGTTGCAATAGATGACGAAAATACAATTCGCTTGATGCGAACTATAGGACACGAGAAACTTTCTATCAAGGAAATAATGGCTGCTATAAGACTTAACGGTAGAGATAATTTCCTGAATTTATATCTCAATCCGGCTATAGACAACGGTTTTGTGCGGCTACTCTATCCAGACAGTCCTCGTCATCCTCGACAAAAATACTTATTAACAACTAAAGGTATATTGTTGTTTGATCAGGTGTCCAAAACATAACATCCGCCAACGGATAAAACAGGTAAATAAATAAGTAACAAAGCTAGATAACTAAATCGTACATAATTTTATGGATTACAACTTTTCTGACATCGAGCGCAAATGGCAAGCTGCATGGGAAGAGGCAGGTACCTACAAAGTAAGCAACGAAAGTGATAAACCACACTTCTACGTGCTGGACATGTTCCCATACCCTTCAGGTGCAGGTTTGCACGTAGGTCACCCGCTCGGTTATATCGCCAGCGATATTTATAGCCGTTACAAAAGACTGAACGGTTTCAATGTTCTACACCCTATGGGTTTTGACTCCTATGGACTACCCGCAGAACAATACGCTATCCAAACAGGACAACACCCTGAGAAAACAACCATGGAAAATATCGAACGATATATCCAACAGTTGCGCAAAATAGGATTCTGCTACGACTGGGACAGAGAAATCAAAACATGCGACCCATCCTTCTACCAATGGACACAATGGGCTTTCGTACAGATGTTCCACTCATACTATGATACATCATTGCAAAAAGCACAACCCATCAGCAAACTCATTGCCAAATGGGAAGCCAATGACCCAAAATGGAACACCCTCTCTGAAGAAGAGAAACAAGCACGCTTGATGAACTATCGTATCGCCTACCTGGCCGATACCAAAGTGAATTGGTGCCCCGAATTAGGATGCGTCTTAGCCAACGACGAGGTGAGCGAAGGACTCTCTGTTCGCGGCGGTTACCCTGTAGAACAACGCGTCATGAGACAATGGTGCCTCAGAGTAAGCGCATACGCAGGAAGACTATTGGACGGACTAAACAAAATAGACTGGACCGACTCACTCAAAGAAACCCAACGCAACTGGATAGGACGCAGCGAAGGTGCTGAGATGCAGTTCGCCATCAAGGGACAAGACGAACCTTTCACCATCTTTACCACACGCGCAGACACCGTGTATGGGGTGACCTTTATGGTATTGGCTCCAGAAAGTGAATACGTGGCACGCGTGGTTACCGAAGCACAAAAAGAAGAAGTAGAAGCTTACCTACAAATGGTGAAAAACCGTACCGAACGTGAGCGTATAGCAGACAGAAAAGTGACTGGCGTGTTTACAGGTTCTTATGCTATCAACCCATTGACCAACGCAGAGATACCTATCTACATCAGCGACTATGTACTCAGCGGATACGGCACAGGCGCCATCATGGCAGTACCTGCACACGACAGCAGAGACTATGCATTTGCTAAACACTTCAACCTACCTATCGTACCACTCATCGAAGGAGCAGACGTAAGCGAAGCAAGTTTCGATGCCAAAGAAGGCATCATGATGAACTCGGGCATTCTCAACGGATTGGAAGTGCAAGACGCCATAGCCAAAATGAAGGAATATATCACCAACACAGGCATCGGACGTGTGAAAGTGAACTACCGCTTGCGCGATGCCGTCTTCAGCCGCCAACGCTATTGGGGTGAACCTTTCCCTATCTACTACAAAAATGGCATGCCATACACCTTGCCCGAAGAGTGCCTACCTCTATTGCTACCCGAAGTAACCGACTTCAAACCTACCGCTACAGGAGAACCTCCATTAGGCAATGCTGAACAATGGGCTTGGGACGAAGCAAACAAATGCGTTGTAAACAAATCACTCATCGATAACGAACATATCTTCCCATTGGAACTATGTACCATGCCAGGCTTTGCAGGATCATCCGCATACTACCTACGCTACATGGACAACCACAACAACCAAGCACTTGTGGACACCAAAGTGAACCAATACTGGAAACAAGTGGACTTGTACTTGGGAGGAAGCGAACATGCTACAGGACACCTCATTTATAGCCGTTTCTGGAACAAGTTCCTATACGACTTGGGCTATATCTGCGAAGATGAACCTTTCCGCAAACTGATCAACCAAGGTATGATTCAAGGACGCTCCAACTTCGTCTATCGACTTGTAGGAAGTCAAAACACCTACATTAGTCACGGATTGATCAATACACCAGAATACGAAGGCAAAGTACAACCTATACACGTCAACGTCAATATCGTAAGCAACGACGTGCTGGATATAGAAGCCTTCAAAGCGTGGATGCCTGAATACAAAGATGCCGAATTCGTATTGGAAGATGGCAAATATATCTGTGGTTGGGCTGTAGAGAAAATGTCCAAATCCATGTTCAACGTAGTGAACCCAGATGATGTAGTAGCTAAGTATGGTGCCGACACCTTGCGCCTATACGAGATGTTCCTCGGCCCTCTTGAGATGTCCAAACCTTGGGATACCAACGGTATCGATGGCGTTCACCGTTTCTTGCGTAAGTGGTGGAACATGTTCGAGAACCTCTCTAACGACGAACCAACAGCAGAGGAGTTGCGCGCTTTGCACAAACTCATCAAGAAGATTACTTGGGACATTGAGAACTTCTCATTCAACACCTCCATCCCTGCCTTCATGATTGCGCAAAACGAGTTGCAAACTCTCAAGTGCAACAAGGTGGCTATCCTCAAGACTTTCGCTATCTTGCTCGCTCCATACGCTCCTCACATTGCAGAAGAAGCATATCAGCTCTGCCAATTAAGAATTATGAATGAAGAATTAAGAGACGATGAATCAAAATCCAAAATTCAAAATTCAAAATTAGAAAGTATCAACGATGCCGAGTGGCCAATATGCAATGAGGCTTATTTGGTCGAATCAACGCAGAAGTACCCTGTTCAGTTCAATGGTAAGGTTCGCTTTACGATTGAGGTGGCAAAGGACACTCCTCGCGAGGAGGTAGAGAAGATTGTTATGGCTCACGAGCTGACAGCTAAACAACTCAACGGTGCCGCACCAAAGAAAGTAATCGTTGTGCCCGGCCGTATCGTGAACATCGTGATGTAAGGCTACACCTTAATATATTATAAGTAAAATGCACTCCCCACGGAGTGCATTTTATATTTTACTCATTCATACCTTCTACACAAGAATACAACCCTAACATGGATTGTATATTTAGAAGCAGTATCGTGCGCCAAGAGCTAAGTGCCAATCAAATGTATTGATAACCATTCCTCCAAAATCACCATGAAATTGCACACCATAACCTGGCCTAAAATCCAATGAGAGACTAATAGGATAATTCTGAAACTTATAGCCAGCTCCTAACATCGCATTTATACCAAACTTACCATAGGTAATTTCAGGAATATCCAATTCTTGCGCCAAACCTAAACTCACACCACCACCTGCAAAAGCATAAAGACCAGAATTGAGCTCTTTATTATACAAAAAATTAGGATTTAACACAAAGTCAAATAGATTAGTAGAGCCAACAACATTCTCAATATTAAACACCGTATGCTGAAAACCTACTGCTAAGTCCGTTTGAATAGCAAAATTTTCACACATCACTTTCTTGTAGCTCAAACCATTGAAACCACCCACTACAAAACCTACCTCATTGTTTTGCGCGAAAGCGCCAACTGACAGCCCTAATACCATAAGGCAAAGAATAATTTTTTTCATTTCTATATACTTTTATTGTTAATAATTATTTGTCTTAAACCTTTGCTACGAGCCCCAACTACCTTCTTTCGCTCCAACTCATGGATTGAGACCTTCGTACCCCATGTGCAGATACTCTACACAAAACATCTCACTATAGCATCAAGTTTTGACTACACTGCTATATTGGATATAAGTGACGCAAATTATCCGGTCATAAACATCAGTGATTATTCCCTTTCTTCATACAAAGGTAGCACATTTTTATCAATAAAAAAAATCATAAATCAATAATTTCTTCACTACACCTTATTTATTTTATGCATAGCGATGAGTTTATCATAGCGGAAGAAAATATAGACAGACATGAACAAACTGCCTACAAGGTCAAATATAAGGTCGGTCATTGTATCGCGCAACGCATCGTGTCCACAGAGCGGAATATCCTCAGCTGTTGTGATAGATGCCGTCGTAGTTGCCATAAACTGCTGCGTATTCGTGCCACAAAAAGCATCATACGCATACTCGCAAACCTCCCACACCGCTCCACAACTCAATCCAAAAATCAATACATAGAGCGAAAGAAAGAATTTATTGCTCAACACCAATTGGTCTTGCTTTGCAAAAATAATCGTGATAATCCACAACCCAACAAACGCCAATACGCTACCAGAAAAAAGATGGAGAACCGAGTCCCACCACGAGTACTTGCCGTAGAAATTCAATCCATCCCCCATCACCATTGCCACAAAACCAAACAATCCGCACACCACCGTGATCATCAGCGGAATCTGTATCATAAAGCGCCTACGTAGAACAATAGGCAATGTCAAAATGGCCAATATCACCACATATTGCAATATACAAAATACCAACGCATTGACAGTAGTCGTGGGTTGATAAAAAAGATACAACACATTGCCCGAGCCAATGCCAATAGTCAACACAAAGAGAGCATAATAAAGACGCTTCAAACGCTGGTTGAGGGTTCTATTGGATGGCTGTCTCTTCATACTCACTGAGTATCAAATCGATCACATCATCTGAAGTGCGCGTGTTGGCATGTTCGCGTTGTTGGCGCAACATCTGCTGACGATACATCTTATCTTGGCAAAGGCGCATAGCAACTGCCACCTGTTGCGACACATCGTTGGTGTAGTAACTTAACCCATGTTGATGGAAAAAGTGCGCATTGCGATTTTCCAAACCAGGGATAGGCGTCGTGTGAATCAGTGGGATATGCTTGACAATAGCCTCAGTAGAAGTGATGCCACCAGGCTTGGTAAAAACCACATTCGACGCGTCCATCAAAAGCGACACTTGGTCGGTGAAACCCAATACCCACAGCTGCTCATTATCGGCAAAAACCTCTTGCAACGAGTGCTGCATATCCTCATTGCGACCGCAAACACATACCACTCGGTCTTCGGGACGGATGCTGCGAAGCAGTTGCTCTACCAGTTCGCCCAGATTGCCAAAGCCCATCGAACCCGACATGACTAAATACCAATCCCCAGTAGCAGCAGTGATATCCCAACCCATTTGCAAGGCAAGCATGTAGCGGGCACGAAGCTGAGGTTGACGCGTGGTGAACAGTTGTTCATCCACAGGTATACCAATCGGGACAATCTTATCACGTGGGATACCACGCTCAGCAAATTCTTCAATCAAATGCTCGTGAGGAATAATATAACAATCCAAATCCGTCTCTGGTAGAAAAGGAATACAAGTATAGTCCGTCATTACAAAATAGGTCGGGATATGCAGTTGAGTATTGCGTTTGAGAGCGGTGAGCGCTTCTGCAGGAAAAAGATGCACGCACACCACAATATCAAAACCATGGTCCGTGATATAAGCGTAGAGCTTCTCGGCATATAGTTTATTGGCACTATAGATAAGTGACTGACGTGAATCGCTATTATTGCTCACAAAACCACCCAACTTATACACCATCTCAAACAATGAACCGCGAGTGGAATAGATATAGGCATTGCTAACACGTTGCGATAGCGTTTCGCTGATGAGAGCTAAAGTATCTTGTATCTCACACACAATACCCCGCCTATCCATCGCTTTCTTCAAGGCCTTAGCACACGAGTTGTGCCCCTCGCCTGTATTACAAGATAAAATAAGAATTTTCATAGTAAAGTATATTGGTTGTTGCACGATAATTTGCAAAATCTATGCCAGAGGCTATGATACATAAGATATCAAAATCTTTGTTCCTAAAACATACTTACTCTGCATTACCTTCCTGAAAAGGTTTACACATAACATATCATAAAAGTGTCATTTTTTTAGATGTAGAATCATATCTAAACAGATATCAACAACCTTTTTAGAAAACATATCAAGCTATTACGATTGTTTGATTCCTTTTCAGAAATAGTGTAAACCTTTTCAGTTTTTAATCTAGTTTTAATCCGTATATATACCGAGTCATTTTCGAGTCATTCCCGACGGTCAGCCGACGGTCAACCGACGGTCAACAATTATGCTATGAGTAGAAGACAAGACCTACCACCTGCCTAAGAATTGCACCTCGCTACCCGTCATTTTACGGTTTGGCATATTTTTTGCCACACATAAGTATCCACGCTGTTGTGGCCATTAAACAAAAACCTAACTATGAAATCTTTTTTATTTGAATTGCCCGAATTGGGTTATCCGTTAAACGCTTTGGCTCCCATGATGAGCCAAGAAACACTCTCTTGCCATTACGGCAAACACTTTCACACCTACGTAAACAACCTCAATCAGTTGGTGCCAGGTTCTCGCTTCGAGGGACTCGCATTGGAAGATGTGATCCGTAAAGCACCTATCGGCCCCATCTTAAACAATGCTGGACAAGTGTACAACCACTTGATGTTCTTTGAACAATTCCGCCCAACCAAAGAGGGAAAACAACCTTCAGGGGAATTGTTGTTCTTGATTGAACAATCGTTTGGTAGCGTAGAAACAATGCGTGAACTATTTGACAAAGCTGCCTTGAGTTTGTTTGGTTCGGGTTGGGTGTGGTTGGCAATGAACAAGGAAGGTAAACTGGAAATCATGCCACTCGCCAACGCCGACACCCCTTTGCGCTATCAAATGAAACCATTACTAACCATTGACATGTGGGAACATGCCTACTATTTGGACTACCAAAATAGAAAAGCGGATTACATCAAAAACTTCTGGATGCTTATCAACTGGCACATGATATCCTCGCGCATCAATGGATAATCAACTTATCTATCAATATAATACGGCAAACATTTTGCCGTATTTTTTTTGCTCCATCTCTACACTATAGACATTTGCATATATGATAAAAAAAATGTACTTTTGCAAAGGTTTAGTTGTGACAACACTATAGAATAATATAAACAGACACATAAAAGATATGAAAAAGTTATTTTTATTAGCTACGATTGCTATCGCTGCACTGACCATCTCTTGCACTCCCTCCAAACCATCCGAACAAGTAGTGGTCTATCCTATTGACGAACTATGTGCACAAGCTGATTCACTGATAGGCGACACCATCTGTTTTGAAGGCGTATGCACACACATCTGCTCACACGGAGGACGCAAAGCTTTTTTGATGGGAAGCGATGAAAGTAAAATCTTTCGCGTAGAAGGAGCCAGCATGGGCAAGTTTGACGCAGCATGCATCAATCAAATAGTACGCGTTACAGGTATCGTTCGTGCACTTGATATTGCACCACAAATCGTTGAAGACCCCGCTGAGAAACACGGCGAAAATGGACAAGGATGCGAGACTGAAGAAAAAGCCATCCGTGCCTACTACGCTGACGCTATCGAATACACCATCGTTACCGAATAAGTATGTCCAGTAAGATTCGCAAATGGATGCGACTTATCCATCGTGATTTGAGTTATATCTTTGCGGGTATGCTCCTCATCTATGCCATATCAGGCATAGCCCTCAATCACAAGGATAGCTTCAATAGCCAATACAGCATCGAACGTTCAGAACACCATGTCACCCCAGTGGCAAAAGACGAAATCAATCGTGCACATATCCAAGCATGGTTGGACACATTGACTATTGACAATCCAATCATACAATACTACTTCCCCGACTCTACCAACCTCAAAGTGTTCTTGAAAGGGAATAGTAATATGTTGGTTTCCTTAACGGATGGGCAGGTAGTAGTAGAACAAGTGCGCAAACGACCTATCTTGGGCACACTAAGCAAACTGCACTACAACCCAAACAAACCATGGACTTGGTTCTCAGACCTATTTGCCATCGCTATGATCATAGTCATCATGACAGGCATTGGTATGCTCAAAGGCAAACATGGACTTTGGGGAATAGGCGGAATAGAACTACTCATCGGTATGCTCATACCGCTGCTATTTGTATTGTTATAATACGTTCTTTATTCTTAGTATTTTGCAATAACCAATCAGAATATCTTTATTGCTCTATTTACTACAAGATTTCTAATAACATGTAAATATAATAAATACATTATATTTGCACCCTTTGGTATGTAAAAAAACGCAACAGTTATTGTAAAGTTTCTTTACACTTCCGCACAAACAATAGAATACCAAAATACAGATAATCAGCAATTTGAAATCTTTGGCACACCCTTTGGATAGTATATAACAAAGCAATAAAAATGTTTATGAAGCAATATACTATCCTTTTACTTTTGTGCCTTTGCGCTGCCCATAGCGCAGCAGCCCCATACTCCCTCCGCGATTGCATGGAGTATGCCATTGCTCATTCTGCGAAAATGGAAATTCAACGCGCTAACAACGATGATGCCCGCATCGCACGCCGCGAAGCCATCCTCCGTGCCTTCACCCCCACTATACAAGGCGGCACATACGCCTCGCTGAACTTCGGACGCGGAATCGACCCCGAAACCAACAACTACATCTCCACTACCTCGTTCAACAACGGCTACTCCCTGTCGGGTGCTATCACGCTGTTCAACGGTTTTTCGGCTGTCAATAACCTCAAAATCACCAAGACTGCCATCAAGATGGGCATCACGGAGGAGCAACAACTGCGTGACCAAATCTGCCTCGCAGTCATGGAGGCATACTGCAATGTCCTCTATTTCACTCAGATGACCGAAGCCTTGCAAGTCCAAGTCGCTACCGCCAACAGCAACCTGCAATTGGCACAACGCCAAGAACAATTGGGGCAGAAAAGCCATGCCGATGTCATCCAACTCGAAGCCGACCTCGCCGAGCGAGAATATCAATACATCACCATGACCAACCAACTCAACGACGCTCGCATGACCCTCCAAGACCTTATGCTGTGGGAGGAAGACCACGAATTGCTCATCGACCTTCAGAGCACCGAGAATCTAACAACGAGCCAGGCGAGCGGTCTAACAGCCGCAGGCGGTCTAGTATCTAACAGCGAAGCTCTTCACCACCCATCCGTCGAACTGGCTGCCTATCGCATGGCTAACGCCCAACTCGACCTCAGCACGGCGCGTTGGCGATTGGCTCCGTCGCTCTCCCTCTCAGGCGGTTGGTCAACGGGCTACTACACCTATCCCCGTACCCAAGACTATGTAGCCATGCCTTTTGCCAGTCAGTTCATCAACAACAGCGGCGAGTATGTGCAGTTGTCTTTGTCTATCCCTATCTACGATGGCTTATCGCGCCAGTCGAATATCGTGCGCAAGAAAAATGCCTACCGCCGTGCCGAAGCCGAGTATCGCCAAACGCTGCGTGAGGTAGAGGCAGAGATGGCGCGTGCTGTGCAAGACCGTGATGGTGCAATGGCTGCCCTCAAGCAAGCCGACCGCCGAGCCAAAGCGCAACAGGAGGCATACGCCATCAATAGCAAGAAGTTCGAGCAAGGGCTCATCTCTCCCCTCGAACTAAAGACCTCATCCGACAATCATCTCAATGCCCAAGCCGAGCACCTCAACGCCCAGCTGAAGTACTTCATCAAATCCTGCGTAGTCCGCTACTACAACGGTACCCCTTATCTTGAACAACTATAAACATCACTACACAACGCTAAATATCACAACATCATGGATAAAATCATCGAAAAGAAAAAAGGCATTGCCCGTGCCTTTACCCTCAAAGCATTGCCCTATTGGTTGGGCTCAGCAGTGGCTGTACTGCTCATTGTTCTCCTTGCTCGTAGCAGCAATGGCGCTATGCGTATCGACCCCAACACTCTGACCATCGCCACTGTCACCGAAGGCGAGTTCAACGACTACATCCGTCTCAACGGACAAGTGCAACCCATGACCACTATCCAACTCTCGCCACTCGAAGGCGGCGTTGTGCAAGAGATTATCGTGGAAGAGGGTGCACATGTCAAGGCAGGCGACCGCATACTGGTGCTCAGCAATGATAACCTCGACCTGCAAATCCTCAACTCAGAAGCCGAACTCGCTGAGAAAGAGAACCTTCTGCGCAACACCCTCATCTCTATGGAGCAGCAGAAACTCAGTCTGGAACAAGAACGGTTGCAACTAGCAATGGAGGTGGAACGCACACGCCGCACCGCCGAGGCGCAGCGTGCCCTGTATGCCGACCAACTCATTGCTCGTGAGGAATACCTCCGTGCGGAGGAGGACCACCGTCTGGCACAACAACGCCTGCAACTGGTCAATCACCGTGCTGAGCAAGATAGTCTCTACCGCAGTGTGCAAGTCAGCCAGATGCAAGAGAGCCTTGCCAACATGCGCCTCAATATGCAGATGATTCGTCGCCGCAAAGACAACCTCACTATCAAAGCGCCTATTGATGGCGAACTCGGATTGCTGGAAGCCACACTCGGACAATCCATTGCCCAAGGCACCAAGATTGGACAAATCAACGACCTCGGCAACTACAAGATCGAGGCGCAACTCGACGAGCATTATATCGACCGTGTGGCGGCAGGCTTAGAGGCGACTTTCGAGCGCCGCGATGAGCTGTTCCGTGCGGTGGTGCGCAAGGTCTATCCAGAGGTGCGCAATGGTAAGTTCCGTGCCGACTTGAAGTTCGTGGGCGCACAGCCCGACAATATCCGCAGCGGTCAGACATATTACCTCAATCTGCAATTGGGTGAGTCAGAACAAGCCTTGCTTATCCCTCGTGGCGCATTCTTCCAGACCACAGGCGGACGATGGATCTATGTGATGGATGCGGATGGTAAAGGGGCTACCCGCCGAGATATTCGCCTCAGTCGCCAAAATCCGCAGTACTACGAAGTCATCGAAGGTCTCCACCCCGGCGACCGTGTCATTATCTCAGGCTATGAGAAATTTGGCAATAGCGAGAAATTAAAGTTCTAATAGGAGAAAAAACGAGTAAAAAGTATATTTTATTAGACTTTTATTTGCATATATCATAAAAAAGTACTACCTTTGCAGCGAAAAGTATGATATAATAAACTTTGTAATGCTATGGATATACCTACAATCTTAAAAGAAAGGCGTGCTACGCTCAATGTTTCGCAACAAGAATTGAGCGAAATGGCAGGTGTGAGCCTTGCCACTATCAAAGATTTAGAGCGTGGTGTTGGCAATCCTTCACTGAAAACACTGGAGCGTATTGCCGTGGTGTTGGGATTGGAACTCACATTAACTCGTAAACAAGCATTTTAAGGATAGCTTATGAAACGCGCATTGGATATATATTGGAGCAATCAGTTGGTAGGACGATTAGAACAGATCGGCTCGCTCTATCGCTTTACATACGATTCTGCGTATGCACAATCATCCTATCATCCAGTTAGTTTAACCCTTCCAAAGAAGCAAATTACCTATGAAAGTCCTATACTTTTTCCGTGCTTTAGTAATTTACTGCCCGAAGGTGTTAATCGTGACACAATCTGCCTCCGTCATCGCATAGATAAACGAGATTCTTTTGGATTGTTAATGTTATTTGCGGGAAAAGGAGTTATTGGTAATTTAGAATTTAGACTTGTTTGATTATGTATAATATTCATTGTTGTCCCAGTTTATTGAAAGAAGGTTATAACACCTATAGCCCTACTGCGTTGCACCACTTATTTGATGGGAAAAAGGTGACTCCTTATTTGGATTTTGCTACAGAAGATGAAGAGGATTTGGCAGCCATGAGCGAGAGTATGGATGTACTCAGCATCTCTGGAGCACAAGAGAAATATGCTGCATGTATCAAGACCAACAAAATAAGTTTATCTACGGAAGGAGACCTTACTACCCATATTATCAAGCCTGCGCCTCTTGCTAAAATCAAGCACCGCAAACAAATCCCTGCTAATGAGCATTTGACTATGCAAATCGCCAAGCAGGTATATGGCATAGACACCGCAGATAATGGACTTTGTTTTTCATCAGACGACCAAGTGGTGTATATCACAAAGCGTTATGATGTTCAAGCCAATGGTACTAAATTGCGCCAAGAGGATTTCTGTGCTTTGATGGGGCGTTCAGAGGAAACGGATGGAAAAGACTTTAAGTATCAAGGTAGTTACGAAGATATGGCGAACATCATCAAACGCTATATTCCTGCTTGGCCAGTAGCATTAGAGCGCTTTTTCCGCTTGGTGGTATTCAATTATATATTTGCTAATGGTGATGCCCACTTGAAGAATTTTTCTGTGTTATATCTCGAAGATGGTGAGTTACAGTTGGCACCTGCTTACGACCTTATCAATACGCATATTCATCTTGATGATAGTGATTTTGCGATGCGTGACGGATTGTCTCCTAATTTAGAGAAAAGTGATTCCTACGAACACACAGGTCATCCTTGCCAAGATGATTTCCGTCGCTTTGGCTTGCAGATAGGACTATCGCCCAAGCGTGTGGAGGCAGTGTTGAAACCCTTTATGACATTCCCAAAGCAAGTGCAAGACCTGATTGATAAGAGCTATTTTGCCGATGACAAACTAAAGCGCACATATTGGCGCACTATTGAAGAAAGGCGTAAGCGATTTGTGAGAGAAGCGTAAATAAACGAGGATATGTCAACCGACATATCCTCGCTGTTTATATTTCGGCAAATTTTGTGCCATGTTCCCGCTCCTCTCTGTCAAATCCCTTTACACTCAATTGTAAAGTTTCTTTACACTCTCACAAAGTACCAAAAACACAATCGCCAAGTAATCAGCAGATTACATATTTTGGCACGGTAGTTGGTATATATACAGTATAAATAATAAAATTCTAACAAATATGAACTTATGATCACAGTTAACAATCTCAGCA
>ERZ808048.107-NODE-107-length-17017-cov-7.846163_pt1 | contig 17017 bp, 13 predicted proteins | sample MGYA00380197_ERZ808048 | MGnify/ENA primary metagenome ERZ808048 (study PRJEB31490, sample SAMN06133377) | cow dung metagenome | isolation source: M1 | host: cow | place: China: Chengdu | collected 2015-05 ... | reverse complement strand
CACCGTGTTTTTCATGGTATTAGATTTAAGGTTAAGTAAGAGATTGGGTTGTCGAGAGGACAATCCTTCTTTTTTTTGTATAGTTCCGATCTCTTTTCTCGCGTCGTATTTGCATATATGCTTTTTTTTTTGTAATTTTGCACGCTTTTTATGAAATAACGAATAGATGTATCGTTAAATATCCTAAAATAACTATGAGATTCAATTGAGATTATGGCTAGACGAGTAACAAGACCTACAGCGCCTACTACTTCAGGCGCACGACAAAAACCAATTACAGTAGAGAAAACTGGATTCAAAGATTTTATCCTTTCTACCCGCGACATGGTGATGAGCCATCGCTTCCGTTTGGCAGTGGGTATCATCCTCATCAGCATTACCTTGATGTTGGTGATTGCCTATATTAGTTTTTTCTTTACAGGAGCAAATGATTTCTCAATCATCGAGCAAGCAGAAGCACGTCGCGACATGCGTGGTGAAATACAAAATGCACTGGGATTACCTGGCGCGGTGATCTCGCGTTGGTTGATTGATGGTACATTTGGCGTAGTTTCGCTGGCGGCTTTGGTGGCATTGGCATTATATGCTGTGCGTATGGTGACGGAGTTTTCTCTCAAGCGCCTACGCCTATTGTTTATTACTCTTTTTACCTTGGTATGGGGATCGGTTGTATTAGGCTTTGCACAGCAGATGATAGGTGTTGGTACATTCTTCCGCTGGGGCGGAGCATTCGGACAAATGGTAGCCGCATGGGCAACATCCTACGTACAATGGCTCGGATTACTGCTGATACTTATCGCGGTATTGGTGGTGTTCCTTATTGTTGTGGACAAACATTTCGTAGAACACTGCCAGCAATTCGCTCAATGGGTTGTAGGTTTATTCAAGAAATCTGAATCATCCGAATCATCCGACTCGTCCGATTTGTCAACTTTGTCGGACGAACCCGAGAATGCCGATAATGTCATTGATATCGTTATTGATCCCCAGCCAGAAGAAGACATCGAAGAGATTGACGATAGCGATATCCCTACGCTCGACTTTGCTCCTATTGAGATAGAAGAGCCAACTCCAGAGCCCATCTCCGAGAAGCTAACCGAACCAGAGGAGGATATTGAAATATCTGTGGAAGAAGTCAAAGAGGTAGAGCTGTCCGAGGATGATCCAGAGTATTTGCTCAAGAAACTTGGTCCTTACGATCCACGAAAGGATCTGGAACTATACAAGTTCCCTTCCCTCAACTTGCTCAAGGTCTATGACAACGAGACGGCTCCTGTCATCAACCAAGAGGAGCAGCAAGCCAATGCCAACCGTATTGTCACTACGTTGCGCAACTATGGTATTGAGATTGAGTCCATCAAGGCTACTGTTGGTCCTACTGTTACCCTATACGAGATTGTTCCTCAAGCGGGTGTGCGCATCTCCAAGATTCAAAATCTGGAGAGCGACATCATGCTCTCGCTCTCTGCGATGGGCATCCGTATCATCGCGCCTATCCCAGGCAAAGGTACGATCGGTATTGAGGTACCAAACGAGAAACCACAAGTAGTATCAATGCACTCTGTGATTGCCAGCAAACGCTTCCAAGAGGAGCAAAAGATGAAACTGCCTATCTCCATCGGACGTACCATCACCAACGAGGTCTTTATGTTCGACCTTGCCAAGACCCCTCACCTCCTTGTTGCAGGTGCTACAGGTCAAGGTAAGTCTGTGGCAATCAACGCGATTATCACCTCTTTGCTCTATAAGAAACACCCTGCCGAACTAAAATTCGTGATGGTGGACCCTAAAATGGTCGAGTTCGCCCCTTACAAACCACTGCTTCGTCACTATTTGGCTGCAACTCCAGACACCGAGGATGAGAATATCGTCATTGTGGATTGCGATAAGGTGGTCAATACCCTCAACTCGCTGGTGATCGAGATGGAGAATCGCTACAAACTGCTCATGGATGCAGGTGTGCGTAACCTCGAGGATTATAATGAGAAGTTTGTCTCCCGACGCCTGAATCCTGAGAAATTGGTGGCGGATTCACTCCACCATCAATACCTGCCATATATCGTGATAATCATCGATGAGTATGGCGATTTCATCATGCAAGCGGGCAAGCAGGTGGAGACACCTATTGCACGTATCACGCAGAAAGCGCGTGCCGTGGGTATGCACATGATTCTTGCCACCCAACGCCCATCGGTAAATATCGTTACGGGTGTTATCAAAGCGAATATCCCAACGCGTATCGCTTTGCGCACACAATCGGTAGTGGATTCGCGTACCGTGCTGGATACTAAGGGTGCTGACCAACTCATCGGTCGCGGTGATATGCTCTATTCGGGCAATGGTAATATCACCCGTCTGCAATGTGCATTCGTGGACACCCCAGAGGTGGATGCGATCGTAGAGCATATCGAGAAACAACAGCATTACTTCGAGCCATACCAATTGCCTGAATATATCCCAGAGGGCGGCGAAGGCGAAGCATTGGCACCTGGTGCTGTGGATCTCAAGCGTCTTGATCCTATGTTTGCAGATGTAGCACGCTATGTAGTGTCCAAGCAAGAGGGCTCTACCTCGCGCTTGCAACGTGCCTTTGAGATTGGCTACAACCGTGCGGGTAAGCTCTCTGACCAACTCGAAGCAGCGGGTATTGTGGGACCAAACAAAGGTCCTAAGGGACGCGACGTGCTAATTCAAAGCCTTGATGAATTGGATAAGAAACTACAAGAATTAGGTTGCTAAGATGAAACTATTGCTAATAACGTTCACAATACTCCAGTCGCTCTTCGCGACTTTGGAGCAAAAGACATTGGTGTCAGATTTCATGTTGACAACTGTCAACTCTCAATTGTCAACTGCCCCAATGACCTACACGGGTAATCTTGCAATGCACGGCAAGCAATTTGCCTTGACTATGTTTTCGATGGAAGCGGCATATGATGGCAACACCTTATATATATATAGTGATGATACAGAGGAATTGACTCTTTCCACGCCTACAGAAGAGGAACTGACCCAAACCAATCCTTTCCTATATGCGCAAGCCTTATTGCCTGTTTGCCAGTACGCTGAGAAAGTCGTAGGCGACAAGACGCAAATTACGCTAACTCCGCATGATCATTCGGCTGGTATTCAGAAGTTTGTGTTGCGCATCGCAACTGCCACTTTGCTGCCTACTGCTATAGAGATACATGAGGACGAAGGCAAACTTACCACGCTTCGTCTTGATAATGCTCGTTATACAGATGAGGCTCCTTCTTTTATTCTTGAAAAGGAAGATGCCTTTGTCAATGACTTGAGGTGATGGGTAATTCCGCTTTATTTCTCGAAACCACTCCGAAAGCATTCCGATACCACTCAGTTACCATCTAATACTTTCCTAGTATGTTGTTTGTGGTCTGCCGCATCGTTTTTGGCTGATTGGCTGACGGATAAAGGGTGTGTATAGACTCTTTTGAAGTGCTTTCTGTAAAAAAATAAAAAAAATATTTGGTCAGTTCAAAAAAAAGTAGTACCTTTGCACGCTTTTTCGGCTTTTGGGCTTCCAAGTAGCGCTGCCGAGGGGACGGATGATACCTATCAGGGGTATGCCAACGTCGAAGACTCTGCATCTCGCCTGACCGATGTAACTAATTAAAAAACATTTGATTAAATGTACGCAATTGTAGAAATGCAAGGCCTCCAATACCGTGTTGAGGCTGGCAAAAAACTCTTTGTTAACCGCATGGCTGCTGAGAAGGGCGCTGAGGTAACATTCGAGAAAGTGCTTCTCGTTGATAATGACGGAGAAGTGAAAGTAGGTGCTCCTGTTGTAGAGGGTGCTAAAGTTGTTTGCGAAGTACTCGACAACGAGTGCCGTGGCGAGAAAGTTCTCGTTTTCCACAAAAAACGTCGCAAAGGCTATCGTAAATTGAACGGCCATCGTCAAGATTTGACCAATCTCGTTGTTAAGGAGATCGTTTTGGCTTAATTGTTTAACCTTTTTAAAAGCAAAGTTTAAGAGATATGGCACATAAGAAAGGTGTCGGTAGTTCCAAGAACGGCCGTGAATCAGAAAGCAAACGACTTGGTGTAAAAATCTTTGGTGGTCAATTCGCTAAAGCAGGTAACATCATCGTGCGTCAACGTGGTACTGTACACAACCCAGGCGAGAACATCGGTATGGGTTCTGACCACACTCTTTTCGCTCTTACAGATGGTATCGTATGCTTCCAAAAGAAGCGTAACAACAAATCTTACGTATCTATCCAACCTATTGCTGAGGCATAATCGGATAGAGAAATAAACTAAAATTTCTCCTACCGATTGCATACGCAATTCGGCAGGAGAAATTTGTTTTTATTTACAACTCTGAACAATCCAGAACAGCGGCTTAGCCGCGCTGAACAGCCCGTTTACGGGCACTGAACAAGACTTTTGTATGCTAACACTCAAACAAATATACGACAATAAGGTAGCTATTATTGCGGGCTTGGAAAAGAAGCATTTTGCCAATGCTGCTGAGACTATTGAGCAAGTGATTGTTCTTGATGCCGAGCGCAAAGCAGCACAACAAAAGAAGGATACTGCCTCAGCGGAGATGAACCGCATCTCCAAGTCTATTGGTGCACTCATGGCGCAAGGCAAAAAAGAAGAGGCAGAGGCTGCCAAAGCACAAACAGGCGCACTCAAACAAGCTATCCCTGGCTACGAACAAGAGATGGCTAAGGCAGAAGAGGCATTGACTTCCCTTCTCCTTACTATCCCTAACGTACCTTATGACCTCGTGCCAGAAGGCGGGAGTGCAGAGGATAACCTCGTGGTAAAAATAGGAAATTGGGCAAACCAACCTATGCTTGACAAACTCGCTGCTGAAGGTACCATCGCTCTCCGCGATTGGGATACCGCTACCGACGAACAACTGTCAACTGTTAATTGTCAACTGTCAACTGCAAAACTCCCTCACTGGGAATTGGCGAAGAAATACAACCTCATCGATTTTGACCTCGGTGTCAAAATCTCTGGTGCAGGCTTCCCTGTATATATAGGTATGGGCGCGCGCCTGCAACGCGCGTTGATTAACTTCTTCTTGGCTGAGGCGAACAAGGCAGGATATACCGAGATTATGCCTCCTACAGTAGTTAATGAGGCCAGTGGTTATGGCACAGGCCAATTGCCTGACAAAGAGGGACAAATGTACCACTGCCAATTGGATAATCTCTATCTCATTCCTACAGCAGAAGTACCTGTAACCAATATCTATCGCGATGTAATTCTTGAGGAGGCACAACTCCCTATCAAGAACTGCGCTTACACCCAATGTTTCCGTCGCGAGGCAGGTTCATATGGCAAGGATGTACGTGGACTCAACCGCCTCCACGAGTTCAGTAAGGTGGAGATTGTGCGTATCGACACTCCAGAACATTCCGATGCTAGTCACAAGGAAATGTTGGAGCACGTAGAGGGATTGCTCCAAAAACTCGAACTCCCTTATCGTGTACTTCGATTAAGTGGTGGTGATATGTCATTCACTGCTGCACTCTGCTATGACTTTGAAGTGTATTCAGAGGCACAACACCGTTGGTTGGAGGTGTCTTCTACTTCTAATTTCGATACCTATCAAGCTAATCGCTTGCACTGCCGTTACCGACGATCTGAAGATAAGAAGGTAACGCTCTGCCACACACTCAATGGTTCAGCATTGGCATTGCCTCGTATTGTGGCGGCGTTGTTGGAGAATAATCAAACACCAGAGGGTATTCGTATTCCTGCTGTGCTCCAACCATATATGGGTTGCGAAATGATAAAGTAATATTTTTTTTGATAGAACAATAGGATAAGATCAGACTGAGAGATTCAAAAAAATACTACCAAATACCAATCAAAATCGCCTACCCAAGTTAGATTGAGTAGGCGATTTTTATGTTATAAAACATATAAATAATGTGATAAATATGTTAAAAAACACATTTTTCTTGGTAAATATTTGGTTGTTTCAAAAAAAAGTAGTAACTTTGCGCGATTTTTATCGTTTTTATAAAGGTGCTTTGTAGAAAACGATAGCAGTGCATGGTGTAAATTAGGATAAAATTAATTATAAATAACATTATAATGAAACGTATTTACTGTTTAATGGTTACCTTGTTGCTGGTGGTTTGTGCTTCGGCTCAGACTAAAGTAACTGGTACAGTTTATGAAGAGGCAGGTGTTGGCGCGATTGGTGCTAATGTTGTGGCTGAAGGAACTACTGTCGGTACAGTGACTGACTTTGATGGTTTCTTTGAGTTGACAGTGCCTGCTGGAGTTAAAAATTTGGTGATTTCCTACATGGGTTACAAGACTGTAACTGTGGCAGTGAAGCCAAACATTAGTGTTACTCTTGAGAGCGATACTGAGCAATTGGAAGAGGTGGTTGTTACTGGTATGGTAAAGCAAGACAAGCGCTTGTTTACTGGTGCTGCTACCAAGTTGGAGGCGGATGAGACCATGCTTTCGGGTGTGGCTGATGTGAGCCGTAGCTTGGAAGGTCGTGCGGCCGGTGTGAGCGTGCAAAACGTGAGTGGTACTTTTGGTACTGCGCCTAAAATTCGTGTGCGTGGTGCTACCTCTATTTATGGCGCGAGCAAGCCTTTGTGGGTTGTGGATGGTGTCGTGTTGGAGGATGCTGTTGAGATGGATGCTGATGACCTCTCTTCTGGTGATGCTACCACGCTGATTGCGAGTGCAATCTCTGGTATCAACTCGGAGGATATTGAGAGCTTCCAAATCTTGAAGGATGGTTCTGCTACCTCTATCTATGGTGCGCGCGCAATGGCGGGTGTCATCGTCGTGACTACCAAGAAAGGTAAATCGGGTCAGTCACGCCTCAACTATACCGGTGAGTTGACCTACCGTATGGTGCCATCTTATGATGACTACAACATTTGTAACTCACAAGAGCAAATGGGTATCTATCAAGAGTTTGAACGCAAAGGTTGGTTGGAGTACTCATCTCTTTATGCAGCTAAGAACTCAGGTGTGTATGGTCGTATGTATGCCTTGATTGATGCGGCTAAAGGTGGTGGAACAGGTTTGGCTAATACCCCAGAGGCTAAGAACGCATATTTGCGTGCTGCGGAGTTCCGTAACACCGACTGGTTTGCAGAGCTCTTCAACCAAACAGTGATGCACAACCACTCTGTGTCTTTCTCTACGGGTAGCGAGCGTGCGCGTATCTATGCGTCACTTTCTGCTATGCAAGACCCAGGTTGGTACAAAGCCAGCGAGGTAAGTCGTTTTACAGGTAACATGAATGCTAGCTACGACCTCCTTCCATCTACCAGCAAGCAGAAACTGACTGCAAGTATCACTACTATGGGTAGTTATCGTAAGCAACAAGCTCCTGGTACTATTTCTGCTAGTACAGACCCAATTAATGGTACAGTGAGTCGTGAGTTTGATATCAACCCATTCTCTTACGCGATGAATACTTCTCGCGCGATGGATCCAACCGAGACTTATCGTCGTAACTACTGCGACTTCAATATATATGACGAGTTGGCTAACAACTATATTGATATCAAGGTAACTGACCTCAAGTTCCAAGGTGATATCAACTGGAAGCCTGTGCGTGGTCTTGAAATCTCTGCATTGGCAGCGATTCGTCATCAACAAAGTCGCCAAGAACACCATATCAAGGATGAGAGCAACCAAGCGCGTGCATATCGTGCGGGTATCGATCCAGAGGATGCTACAATTCGCGACTCCAACCCATATCTCTATTCTGATCCAGATGATCCATTGGCTTTGCCTGAGACGGTGTTACCAAAGGGTGGTATATATGATTTGACCGAATATACATTGACCTCTATGGACTTCCGTGGTACGATTAGTTACAATGCAGATTTGGGTAAGAATGGTGATCATATTCTCAGCCTCTTTGGTGGTGCGGAGTTGAACTCTACCGACCGTCAATACACAATGTTCCGTGGCTGGGGTTATCAATACGATAATGGTGGTGAACCTTATTTGGACTACCGCCTCTTCAAGCAAAGTCAAGAGGAGAACTCCATGTATTTTGCTAATACCTTCTCTTTCTATCGCAACCTCGCATTCTTCGGAATGGCAACCTACTCATACAAAGGTCGTTATACCATCAACGGTACTATCCGTTACGAGGGTTCTAACACTTTGGGTAAAAGTCGCAATGCACGTTGGTTGCCTACATGGAACGTATCTGGTGCATGGAATGCACACGAAGAGCGTTGGTGGGCTCCTACATTCGGCAAGGCATGGACATACGCAAGTTTGAAGGGTTCTTACTCTTTGACTGCTGACCGTGGTCCTGCGACTAACTCACTCGCAGTGTTCACCTCATTCACACCATGGCGTCCAAGTACACCTGCGTTTGAGTCGGGTATCACATTGGAGGCTCTGGAGAACTCTGAGTTGACCTACGAGAAGAAGCACGAGCTCAATATCGGTGTTGCTTTCGGTTTTGTGGATAACCGCATCAACGTTGAGTTTGACTGGTATCGCCGTAACAACTTTGACTTGATTGGTTTTACACAAACCATGGGTGTGGGTGGTGTAACTACCAAGTTGGCAAACGATGCTACCATGCAATCTACTGGTTGTGAGTTCACTATCTCAACTACCAACATTAAGACTAAGGACTTCAAATGGACCACTGACTGGATTTTCGGTTGGGCAGAGAATACAATTACTAAGTTGGATTCTCGTTCACAAGTATATGAGCTCGTAAATGGTTTTGGTCGTACAGAAGGACGTCCAATCGGTGCGCTCTACAGCATCCCATTCGCGGGCCTGACAGAGGAAGGTCTTCCTACCTTCTATATCGATGCAGAGCATACGCAAATCGCTGGTCCTGATAACTATGATGCAATCTATTTCCAAGAGTATGAGAATGTGGATTATTTGAAGTATGAAGGTAGTATTGATCCTACTATCACAGGTTCTTTCGGTAATACTTTCTCTTGGAAAGGCTTGAAACTCAACGTATTCTTTACCTATAGCTTCGGTAATGTGCTCCGTTTGGATGATCTTTGTCCAGTATATAGCAGCGACTATAGCGACCTTACTGCCAGCATGAAGGAGATGAAGAACCGTTGGATGGTACCTGGTGACGAGCAATTGACTACTATCCCATCTATTCCTACTGTTCGTCAAATGCGTGAGATCAATGCACTCAACAATGCATATTCTGCATACAACTACTCTACCGAGCGTGTAGCGAAGGGTGACTTCATCCGCTTGAAAGAGTTGTCACTTGCATATGACTTGCCTAAGAAAGTATTTGAGGGACAAAAGGCGGTATCCAGTTTCGGTGTGAAGCTCAGTGCTACCAACATTTGGTTGGCATACGCTGATAAGAAACTCAACGGTCGTGACCCAGAGTACTACAACTCAGGTGGTGTATCTTCACCTGTTCCTCGCCAATTTACTTTGACAGTTAAATTAGGATTCTAATCAAATAGGTGGAACGTAATATATATAGAAAGGAATATGAACATGAAAAAGAATATATTTATCATTGTAGCTTTGGTGGCAGTGGCACTGACTGGTTGTGATTTCTTGGATCAAGAGCCAGATATGCGTGCCTCTATTGATACCAAAAAGAAAGTACAACTCTTGTTGGTGAGTGCATATACCCAAGCGAATAGTGCGCCTATCTGTGAGTATTCATCCGATCAGGTGATTGACAACAACGTACCAGATCCTAAGACGGGTCAAGCCAATGCAGTAAACCCATTGGACGAGATGTACAATGAGATTTTTGCTTGGAAACCTGTTAAGAGTAGTGGTGCCCAAGACTCTCCTAAATTCATTTGGGATGGTCATTATACCGCTATTGCGACTGCTAACCAAGCCCTTGAAGCCATCAAGAAATTGGAGGCACAAGGCATCAATATGAATGCAGAGAAAGCTGAGGCACTGCTTTCGCGTGCATACCACCACTTCTTGCTCGCTGGTGTATTCTGCCAAGCGTGGAAGAACGAGGAGGATAGTAAGAAAGATTTGGGTCTTACCTATATGATGCAACCTGAGACCAAGGTGGCTCCTGAATATAGCCGTGGACCAGAATTGGAGGTTAATACTAACGAGAGTGGTGATACTGCATGGATTGGTGGTTCGTTGTATCATACCTTTATGAACATCGAGCGTGACTTGGAGGCAGGTTTGAAATTGGTTTCTGATGAGTACTACACCATTCCACGTTATCACTTCAATGTGAAAGCAGCTCATGCGTTTGCCGCACGTTTCTATCTCTACAAACGAGACTGGGCAAAAGTAATTGAGCATGCAGATCATGTGCTGACCACTACAGATGCAACCACATTGGCTATGCTGTTTGATGCACCAACCAACCGTGATCAAAGCAATATCGAGTTGGCGTTCAAGCACTTTATTGATGTGCAAGCACCGTCTAACCTATTACTTATTGCTACGTATTCATCTTCAGCTTATGCACACTTCCCTGACTTTGGTCGCTACCAATATAATGGTGATGCACAGAACTTCACTACTTATGGTGCAGGTCCTTGCTGGAGTGGACAATTCCCAGGTATAGGTACTTGGTCTGCTGACCAAAAGTTGGGCGGTTTCGTGGCAAAAGATTACTACGACTTTGAGTACACCGACAAGGTGGCTGGTTATGGTTTCATTCGTATGGTGAGTCGTGCGTTCACAACCAACGAGACGCTGCTCTGCCGTGCTGAAGCTAAGGCACATCTGAATGACTTGGTCGGTGCGACTAATGATTTCCGCTTGTGGGCACAAAGTTACAATGTAGGTGGTCGTATGAACATGAATGCTGACAGTACAGTAAAATTGACTCCTGAGATCATCAGCAAGTTCTATACAGAGAAAGCTGGTACTAAGTTTGCACCAGAATTGCACAACCAAGATATGGCTGCGGACTGGGTAATCTCTGCAGAGCAAATGCCATTTGTACATTGCGCCATCCACTTCCGCCGTATTGAGGGCTTGCACGATGGTCTGCGTTGGCAAGATATCAAGCGCTACGGTATTGAGATTGAGCACGTACAAGGCAAAGACGCTCCTCGCAAACTAGTTTGGAACGATGACCGCCGTGCTATCCAATTGCCACAAGAGGTTATCGTAGCAGGTATGACCGCTAATCCTCGCGAGGTGTTGGGTGACAATCTTGATAGCAACCAAGCTCCATCCCACAGCTTGCAACCTAATGATGTTTACACTCCATCCGAACCTACAGCGAGCAGCGCGTTGGCACGTCCAACTGCTCAATTCGAACTGGTAGATGATGAGGAGTAATAGAGGTGATTATAAGTGATTAACTACTTTAATATATAATAGTTATGAAGACAATACATAAGATATTTGCATTAGCAATGTTGGTAGTAGGATTGGCTGCTTGCGAGCAACAATATCAATTCTCAGAGTCTATCTTTGTGGACCCTGTATTGGATACTACCACTTATACCTATCAGTTTGATAAATGGTTGGACAAATATTATACCGAGCCATACAACGTAGAATTCCTCTATAAGTTGGATGACAATGCTACCGACCCTAACTACAACGTGGTACCAGTAAGTATCGGTATGGCAGATACCTTGGCACACTTGGCATTGTATTTGTGGTATGATGTATATGATTCTGTAGTGGGGCCTGAGTTCTTGCCAGAGTACGGTCCAAAGATGATTCAGCTCATCGGCTCATCTATGCATGATCCTGTACAAGGTACCGAGAAATTGGGTTACGCCGAAGGTGGTATCAAGATTACGCTTTTGAAGATCAACGAGATGCAACTCAATAGCATTGATAATCTCAATGAGTATATCTTTAAGACTATGCACCACGAGTTTGCGCATATCTTGCACCAACAGAAGAACTATCCAACTGAGTTTGCACAAATCACTCCTGCTAACTACGATCCTATCAAGTGGCAAGATCGTTCATACAAAGAGGCTTGGCAATTGGGTTGTGTAAGTAATTACGGAAGTAGCGAGGCACGCGAGGACTTTGTAGAGGTAATTGCTAACTATATCGTGAAGCCAGATAGTTGGTGGGAGAATATGCTCAAGGAGGCAGGTACAGAAGGTGCTGCACTCATCAACCAAAAATGGGAGATTTGCAACACGTGGTTGGCTGAGAAATGGGAAATCAATTTGGATGAGCTTCGCGCTGAGGTGCAAGAGCGTCAAAAGAACTTGGATTGGAATATGATTATGAACTTAGAGTTCTTGAATGGTAAATAAGTTTTTCACAACGCATAAATTAGAATAAGAATATGAAAGCAAAATATTTAGTAATTGTTGGTTTATTGGCTGCTACGTTTGCAGCATGTAGCCGCGATGAGGAAAGCTTGTTTGAAAAGCCAGCTGCAATACGCGCACAAGAGGCTGTTGAAAATGCTTTTGATGTGTTTACTTCTGCAGAGAATGGTTGGGAGATGGCATATTTCCCTAATTTGGAGGCAAGTGCTAAGGGGTATAACATGGTGTTGAAGTTCAATAAGAATGGTAATGTCAGTGTTACTGCCAAGAATCAAGCTACCACCATGAATAAGATCATGACCGATACCGCTAGTACATGGGCTGTAAAGAGCGACTACGGACCAATCCTCACGTTTGATACCTACAACGATGTGTTCCACGCGTTCTCTGACCCTAAAGATAACGGTGCTGGTCTCCTTGGTGACTATGAGTTCTTGATTTTGAAAGCAACTCCAGAGTTAGTTCTCCTCAAAGGTAAAAAGCATAGCGCGTACACCGTAATGCGCCCAATGAAGCATACCGACTTGGCTGCTTATTTCGCTGCTTGCGAGAAGATGCAAACTAACCTCTTTGGTAACAACAATATTGTAACGCTTACTCAAGGTAACGATAAGATGTATCTTTACAACGGTGCTGAAGGTCAATTCCAAAGTGCAGCGTATGGTTCTCCATTGGTAGCAGAGGCAGCAACTTACCACCCAGTATGCGCTACTGAGGATGGTATCATCGTTTCTACTGGTTTTGGTGAAGATGTACACGACCATATTTTCTACTACGATAGCATCCAGGGCGAGCTCAAGAGCGAGCAAGGTGCCGTGATGAATGCAGGTAACTTGAATGTGCTCTTTGGCGCTTATTTCACCGATAATGCGTTTGGTTGGGCTGTAGATCCTGCTGGTCAAGAGGCGGTAGATGCTTTGTTAACTGACGTTAATACTGCAATGAAGAATACATCTGCCAAGATGAAGGTAATGGGTTATGGCTACAAGCAATCATTGAATATGTACGAAGGTGGCTATTTCATGCTTGTGAACTTTACTTACAAACAAGGAAAGAAGAATCAAGAGAAGAAATTGGTCTGGACCATTGATTTGACACAAGATGAGAACGGCATTACAGTTGCCAATGCTGTTCCATATGACAAAAATACAGAGACATTCTTGGGACAAATTCCTTCTGCTCAAGGTGTAGCTGATTTGATGATTGGTTCATTCAGTGCTACTCCACTAGAGGGTAATCTCTTTAATGCTGCTGCTGGCATGGTTCTTGCTGGTGAGAAGCAACTGACAATCAAGGGCGCTAACAATATCAAGATGTAAAAGAAAACGCAAATAGCGTAAAAATAAGACAATACAAATAACGAGGTAAAACTCATAATGTTTAACAACAAAATTTTTAAGGTATGAAAAAGTTTACTCTTTTAAGTGCAGTGCTCGTAGCAGGTATGGCTACCGCACAAGTTGAAATGCCAACTCTTAACATGGAGGCTCATCAAGTAATCACAACCCAATCTATCGAGATGGATCGTGAGGTGACTATGGAGGAGTGGAATGCTGAGTACGTAGCTAAGCAACAAAAGGCAGCAGCTGCTGATTATGCTGCACACGACTACTACTTTGTAGAGGGTATGATGCACAGCAGTATTACTCCACAAGGCTATGGCTTGTCTATGCCATTGATCATGTTGCCTTTCACACAAGAAGTAGTTTGGACAAACTATTATGGTCCTACTAGTTGGTATTCACAAGCAGATGACGAGTTGTTGGCTGAGAACAGCGAGACTCTTACTATGACTGCTTGGCAAGATTACGGTGTAGGTGGTATGTATTACTTGCCATATACAACTGACCACACTTTGGAACAAGGTGGTACGACTTACAACATCAAGGGTTATATGTATGCAGAGGCTGCTGGTAAAGGTGGCGCTGCGTTCACCGTAGGCTATACTCCTATTACTATCAGTACTGGTGAGAACATTCCTATGACTCTTTGCGGTATGGAGACTTCAACCATGAATAATGAGTCTGGTTCTGACTTCTATCGTATTGGAGCAGGTGTTCGTGGTGCGTATGCTTATGGTACCAAGTTAATTGCGGATACAGCTACTGGTGCAACAGCTGATACTATCCTCTCTCTTGTTCGCAACGTTAGCCCATTGAAGATTAATGCTCTTACAATGCCTGTATATAACGCAAATGGTACAGCTATTATTCCTGCGGATGGCGAGGTTAAATTTGAGATTCTTGCTGCAGACTTGGCACGAGGTATCATTTATAGCGATTCTATTCTTGGCACTGCTGTTGTTACAGCTGAGAATATTGTTGAGATGGGAGCAGGTGTAGGTACCCTCGTTGCTACATTCCAAGAGGAAGATCCATTCGGAGGTATGATGGATGTTGCAATCGTAGTTGAGGGTGACTTTGTTACTCGATTGACTGGCTTCAATGAGTCTGGCTGCGACTTCGGTATTTTCGCAGACTACTATACCCCTGGTGAATCTACTATTTACCAAGTAAATGGCAAATATACTCCTATCTTCTCTGCAAGTTCTAACCTCGCTATCGGTTACGACGCTTATTGGCCATATGCAGAGTATGCTTCAAGTACTGAAGTATTGGTTGCTCCAGTTGAAGGTGGCGTTGCTATGGATGGTGAGTATTCTGCATTTGCTATTTACACCAATGTTTATGACCTTGAAGCTTGGATAATTGATGAAGAAGAGTCTGCAGAGTGGCTTGAGATTGCTATTGATGATTCGGCTTTGGAGACAGATGGCTATTTCGTAGCACAACTCACAGCTACAGCTCTTCCTGAAGGCGAGAAGGGTCGTAAGGGTGCTTTTGTGATTGACGTTGATGGTTACAAACTATCCATCCCTGTTGTACAAGGTGAGGTTGAGACTGGCGTTGAGAATGTAGTTACTCCTTCATTCAATGGCAAGATCTACAACCTCCTCGGTGTTGAGGTAGATGAGAACTACAAGGGTATCGTTATCAAGAACGGTCAAAAGTTCATCCAATAATCTCCCACTGAGATAAAAGAAAGAATCAAAAAGTAAGGGCTTGCCGTTTGGCAAGCTCTTATCTTTTTCGTATTCTCCAAAACTAGTCGGTAGGTTACAATTCCCATGGGAATAGATGTTCTACACCGTTATTGTTAGGGAAACGTACTTCGTCTAATGTTACAACCACTTTGCGGAATTGATCTTTGATATTCAAAAGTGGCGCATATTCACGCAGAGCGGTCTGTTCGTCACCAGCCATTTGCCATGATACTTGTACGTATAACTTATTTTCTCCACGCATAGCTACAAAGTCAACTTCTAATTGACCTTGAACACCTACATATACCTGCCAACCATGACGGCGTAGTTCAAGATAAACGGCATTCTCTAATAATCCACCTAGACCATAAGAAAAACCACGATACAAATAATTATAGTATGCAAGGTCGTTGCTATAGTATTTGCAATTTCCAGATAGAAGTTCTTTACCTGCAATGCTATAGCGCTCAACACGGTGTATTAAGAATGCTTTGCACAAATAAGACAAGTATGATGAGACTGTTTCATAATTCGTCTTTCTCCCTTGCGACTTGAAGTAGTTAACTATATTCGATACTGAAAATAATCTGCCAGAGTTGTTAACCACATAACGAAATAATTCGTCAAGTAATAATGCATCTTTAACCTTATATCTCTGCACAATATCGCGCAGCATTACTGTATCCTTGATTGCAGATACGTAGTGGTGGCATACTTCTTCAGTCTGCAAATGAAACAATTCTGGCAACATGCCCTTTTGCAAGAATTGAAGATAATTCTCACGATTGACTTCTAAATTTTGTTGCTGCGTATATTCATGAAAACTATAGGGGAGTATCTCAAACTCAACATAGCGTCCTGACAATAACGAAGCTAATTCACCTGATAACAAGTCAGAGTTGGAACCTGTGATGAATATTTCTTTAGGCTCTACGAAATCTTGTGAATGTGAGTTAACAAACTGCTCCCAACCCTTGATTTGCTGTATTTCATCTAAGAATAAATATGTTTTACCAGTAGGTTGCAATGTATCTTGATATTCTTGATACAATGTTTGCAAATCATTAGCCGTTTTTAAGTTGGCATATTCCAAATATTCAGTGTTTACATATAAGATGTTTTGGGCTGGAACTCCATCATCAAGCAGCTGTTTGGCTAATTGTCTTAATACGAAACTCTTGCCCGCACGGCGTTGACCTACCAATACTTTGACGAGATTATTACCCGTTGCAGCATGTATCTTTTCTGTGTATTTAGTACGCAGAAAACCTAATTCAGGGATGTTATTATCCCAAAAATTGTATTTACGAACTTGATCTATCATATCCTTCTTCCGTTTTACGGCGCAAAGGTAGTGTTTTTTTTTCAAATAGACAAGAAAATTACGAATAAATATGTTGATTTTTCAAATCCACTTGAAAATCGTGTGTTTTTCTTTTGAATTTTCAAGTATATTTGAAAAAATGCAGGCTGTCATCCACTCGACAAAAGTGCGTATATACGCAAAAAAAGCTAATAGAATAATGAAAAATTGCTAATTTGTTTCCCAATATTTGGTCAATTCATAAAATATAGTACCTTTGTGGTCGAAAAAAGTGTGTATATACACAAATAATGCGAATAGATATGAATATTGAACGTCCCACCAAAAAGTGGTTATAGCAGGAGGTATGCAACCTACATATCGCAATAATGATGGGATATTGATACTAAATATATATGATTTCTTGTTAAACAA
>ERZ808048.106-NODE-106-length-17218-cov-3.985240_pt1 | contig 17218 bp, 15 predicted proteins | sample MGYA00380197_ERZ808048 | MGnify/ENA primary metagenome ERZ808048 (study PRJEB31490, sample SAMN06133377) | cow dung metagenome | isolation source: M1 | host: cow | place: China: Chengdu | collected 2015-05 ... | reverse complement strand
ACTATATCCACATTAAATTTTTCTGCCAAATAAAATGCCCCTTTGTGGAAACGATGCACTTTGAGGTCTCTTGAGCGAGTTCCTTCTGGGAACACTAATATTGACAGTCCGCTGTCTAATGCATCTTTCACCTTGTCTTCTATGCTTTCTATGCCCGAATTGGCTGGCAGATAACCTGCAATTCTCACTATAAGGCCAAAAAGTGGAGATTTAAACACCCATCCTTGTGTTACCACTACTATTGATGGATTGATACTAAACACCATGAGTAGGTCTGCTAATGACTGGTGATTTGGCACTATAATGGCTTGCTTTTTGAATTCTTCGCCATTGCGGTTGATTTCGCATTTCACTCCCATTGCAGAACTTATACTTACTCGGGCAAACACTCCTAATAGGTATCTAAAAATTCTGCGTTTCTTTTCAAATTTTATTGGTAAAGCCAATGAAAGGAACATGACAAGTGGCAATATAAAGCAACCCAAACCTATGGTTGCAAACACCACTATCGTTCTAATAAGACTTCCTATAGACTGAGGGAGACCTGCTTTTGAGGCTTCATTTGATATGAAAATTCTGAAAAGTAGAGGTTGAAGAGTATATGACACTATCACCACTACCAAAATACCCAACAAAGAGACCAAACCCAATGAATACATGGCTGGATGCTTGGCAAGAACTAACACTCCCATGCCCAAAATAGTCATCAATGCAGAAAAGAAAATAGCAGTTTTGTGCATCAAAAGTGTTCTTTTTTGGTTTTTATAGTCATTTATTAGTCCGTCTAAAACAAAAATGCTAAAGTCGTCGCCTATACCAAATATAAATGTGGAAAGAATAATGCTAACAATATTGAACTGCACAGAGAAGATGGACATAAATCCTAAAATGATAATCCAACTAATAAACATTGGCAAAAATGCAAGCATGGCAAGTTCTATTCTGCCGTATGAAATTAAAAGAACAAAAAAGATAAGTGCAGAAGATATACCAAGTATTAGGTTGAAATTGTCTTTGATATCGGTGGCCATTTCACCTATAAAATAACTCCTATCTATAATTCCACTTCCTATTTGCTTATACACCTCAGCTCTACTATCCTCATTCACAGCAACATGCGAGCTAAGTAGATATACATCGCCACCTTTTTCTATAAATGAAGACAACAAAGTGCCATCAAGATGATTTAACATATTGATAGTGGCAAATTTGCTATCCAATAAGGCGATAAAGGAGTTGAAAGTATTCTCTTTGAAGTTTGATTTTATTGCAGAAGTGGTAATTATACTTTTTGCTTGTGCTTTCTTGTCTGCTGTCCAATATTCATTCCAACGATTTATTTTCTCTTGTTGTTCAGTTTCTGTAAGCAAAAATTCCGACACTGAAGATATTTTCTCTACTTTAGACTCGGTCATTAGTGTTTTTGACACATCCAAGGTATTTCTATATTTCAATATCGCGCTATCGGAATGTGCTGAACATGAAACTATTAGAGTAGAATTATTGGAAGTTTCGCCTTCCAATTGGATTTGAGATTGCTTAAGGTGCTCTGGCATATAATTCAAATCCATCATATCTGAGTTGAACCCTACATTATCATAATTGAACAATGCCACCACAGTAACAAGCACTAAAGCCCCTATTAGATATTTGTTCCTGTCGTATGGATAATTATTTATTTTGTTGATAATCTTAAGTCCTATTGTGGGAGTTGCATTATTGTCTTTTGACAAAAAATGAGGCAAAAACAGTAAACAGAAGATTGATGTGCCTATAATATTTGTGGCTGCAAACAATCCAAAGTCTTGAAGTAGAGAGGAATTTGTAAACAACAATCCTATAAATGCCCCTATTGTAGTGATACCACCTATGGTAAGTGGAGAGGAAAGTTCTTTGATAAGTTCCTCTGCAGATGATGAGTAGTATGAATGAGAAATCACATGAATAGGATAACTCAATGCCACTCCCATTATAATAGACCCCACTCCCACAGCTATGGCAGATATACTACCTGTGGTAAGGTAAATAACGCTAAGGGAGAACAAAAATCCATAAACAACAGGTAGGATAAACAAGAGAATTGTTCTTTTTCTTCTATAAACTGCACATACCAAGACAATTATAGAAACAAGTGCTATGCCTACTGTAAGGAATAAATCGCTTTTTACCTGTCTCATATTATAGACTGCCACTCCTGCTCCACCAAAATATGTAATTGTGGTATTTGGATATTCTGCATTGAGTGAATCTATAGTACTTTCTATAGAGGTAATAAGTTCGTCGTTGAGTAAAGAGGAATTTGAACCATCTTTTGATTCTACAAACACATAAAGGGTGGATAAGTCTTTTGAGAAAAGATAGTCATCATAGACCAAATATTGGTCAAAAATGTTCAAATTTGCTAGTTTTGCTACAGTTTTGTGACCTATACCAAGTGGGTCGCGTAGTATCAAATCATTGAGTCCTACAGAAAGGGGTGAAGTAAGTTTTGTGTAGTTGTCTTGCATTTTTGCTTCGCAAGCATTTTCTGTAAGTAGAGAATCCAATATTCTATAATCAGACTCATCTAAGTAGAACGGAAGATTATTGTATATAAAATCTATGGTTTTATTGTAACTGTCCACATCTACCATAGTTTGGATGGTAGAAATATGGACTGTATCGGAGTTTTCTAATAGTCTTTCCTTGAAAATCTCCGATAGTTCTATCTTGTCATAAACATCATCGGTGATGCTATCAGATTTTATCATCACCACTATTCTATCTGTAGACTTTAGGTTCTTGAACACCACTTCTGTATCACCTCCACTTGGCAAAAATGAGGTAATATCCATCTGTAGGGTGAGTTTTGAGGATAGAAATGCCATCAACAACACAGAAGATAGCAAAACCAACCACATAAACCATTTATGTGATGAAAAGAACTTATATATCTTAACGTACAGCATTTTTTCTAAAGATAGACAAAATAGAGTATGATATAATGAGGATTGCAACAAATACCAAAACAGACAATACACATGCACCAATAATATACTGCCATAGGTTTACCATTACAGATTCCATATTGACCTCTTCAAATAAAAGAGTGATAGGATTGCCCAATATCTTACATCCCAATGCATAACTAGCAAACAATATAAATGGTATGGCTGGTGGAATGCTAATATTTGAGAATACTACAGCTATTAGTTTATTGAGTTTGGTAAAGTGTGCCACAGACAAGGCAATCCACATTTGATAGCCCCAAGTAGGAAGTACGCCACAACACGCTCCTAATGCTATTGCCAATGATATTTTAAGATTTGAATCTGAAGAATTTGTGATGTTCTTTTGAATAAATTTTTTTACATTCTCTTTGTTTAATGCCTTGATAAAACGCCATGGATAATAAAAAAGAAATGCAAGTAGAACTAAATAGGTGTTAAGAATAGAAATTCTGGTAAAATCTCTTAGTGGTTTGAAGTGAGATACTCTCTCTTCTGCTTTTGGATAAAAAACATTAATTGGCACATTTTTTACTACCAATCCACTCCATGCGGCTCTCACTATTACTTCTACCTCAAATTCGTAACCTCTGGTAATAAAACGCGTTTTCTTGATGAAATCTAGTGGATACAATCTATAACCAGACTGAGTATCAGATAGTTTTATTCCGGTTTCCACCTTATACCAAAAATTTGAGAACTTATTGGCAAAGGTATTTTTTGAAGGCATATTCTCTGCATTCAGATTTCTTGCCCCTACAAGCAGAGCGTTTGGATTTTCTTTTATCTCATTAACGAATACATGAATGTCTTCTGCATAGTGTTGTCCGTCACTATCTATGGTTATAGCATATTTATAGCCCAGATTTATTGCCTCACGAAGCCCTGTTTTCAGTGCATAACCTTTACCTCTATTCTCTGTATATGATATAATATGCAAGTCTTTTTCTTGGGCAAGTATATGGGAAGTTGAGTCTGTTGAGCCATCGTTTACCACCATAATATTTGGAGAGTATTGACGTACAGAATCTATTACTTTTTTAAGAGTCTTTTCATTGTTATATGTGGGAATAAGCACCACACATCCCAATTCTTTTATGGTATTCTTTATATTTTCCACTCTTAATCTACATTAAAAACAGATGAGTCTATCTGTGTGTTGTATTTATGATTACTAAATGTATAAAGGGTGTAACTTCCATTGGGTTCTAGCAATTTAAGATTAACCAATGAAAGGTCCAACTTATCGTATGTAAGAATCACTTGACTATAATATCTCTTTGCCGAGCCACCCATTGTGATATTTAAAATATAGTCGTGGGCAGTGATATCAAGTCTGAGTGCAGTGTTTCTTCTGCTCAAGATAGTATTATAATCACCTGTAACGCAAGATTTTAACAGCAAACCCAATTCTGCAACCATAGGATTTGACTTCTTACCCACCTTGAATTTTTCTCCCTGTGTAGATATTACAAAATCGTTGTTGTTGAGCAACAGAAAATTCTTTTCGTCGTTTTTTAGTAAGACTTTGTCTTCTGCCTGATAATAAAATTTGCCAGTAGATTTCACCTCTTTTGCTAAATACACAGATGAATTTACTTGAACAAAGTCACTTTCTATGCTTGTATACGAAGATGATTTTGCAGTAATCTTCTCTAACACAGCAGTATCTTTTTCTGCAAAAACAGAAATAGAAATAAATATGGTAGATAATATGAATAATAGTCTTTTTATCATGCTAATACTATTTTGTAGCCTTTCTCTTTGATTTTAATCAACAATTCTTCTGTAAGCATATGACTAAGTGTTCTATCGTCGTGCAAAAGAATGATATCCCCACCTTTAATTTTTCTTATAACATTTTCTGCTATCTCTATCCTACTCACATTGGCATTGGTATCAAAAGACCTAATGCTCCAACCTATAGTTTCCAAATTTAACTCCTTCACCACATTTGCCACATTGGGATTTGTTACTCCAAAAGGAGGTCTAAAAAGGGTAATAGGTGTTTTTGAAATTCTTTCAAGTATTTCTTTGGTCTTTTTTACCTCTTCCAGCATATTTGGGTATGAAAGAATTGGGAATATTGGTTTGTGAGAATATGAATGAATACCTATTTTATGTCCTTCTGCTATTATCCTCTCCACTATGTCTGGATGCTGTTCTGCTTTTGAACCAATAAGAAAAAATGTTGCCTTAACATCATATTTTTTTAAAACATCCAACACCATAGGAGTTTGTAAAATATCTACACCATCGTCAAATGTTAGTGCGACAGAATCGTTTTGGTCGTTGAGTTTACATTTTGCTTTAAGGTAAACTCCAGAGCCTATATAATACGATGCGTAAAATAAGAATCCAAAAAGTAAAATTATGCTAGTCCACATATACATGAATTAATGTAGGAGATTCTTTTAAGTAACTATTGTATATATGAGTTTCTTCTTTTATATCCATTAGCGCATTAAATAGCACTGCAGCTGAAGCAGTATGAAAAACACCTGTCATAGAATAATCATTATAAATGACATTCTTGTATTGACTTTCGAGTGCTTGTTTTTCAATATTGCTTTTCAGAAATTCTGGAACACCTATTTGGGCTATGGTATTTTCATTTTTTTCCTTTGATAAAACAAAGAAAAATGCACCTTCGCCTATTGTTTTGCCTTGCCATGGTCTTAACCTACCTAAAACATCAACAAGTGTAGGGGTGTTATAATCAAATGCTCCTAATAGGACATTTTCTGCATCTGCATTTTCTATAAGTGAAACTGCATCCAATAATGCCGCTTCAAAACTAGTACCTCTATGTGTGTAGGTCATATTGTAACTATGATTTTTACACATAAGGGCTATTTGGCCACCAACCGTGTTAAATGTAGATTGGATAAATGGCGTAGGATTTAAAAGTTCCTCGTTGTTGTCTAATATAATCTTCAAAAACTTCTCACTATCTGCCAAGCAACCCAAACCAGTGGCGGTAATAATGGCATCTATTTTTTCTGCACCTACCTTGTTTATACATTCCATACCCACACTCACACCAGACTTTACTATTTCACTCATTCTTCTTCTAAGAAGGGCGTTTGGAATCAACTCTTTTACGTCTGTTATAAGAGTTGCATTTGATGATATAGCGTTGATATAGACCATTATTTACCGAAAATAAGCGTTGAACAATTTCCTCCAAAACCAAATGAATTACTCATCACAATATTGATTTTATTGTTTTCTGAAAATTCTTGATTTGGAGTTAAAACATCTTCTATTGGCTCACTAAAATGTAAGTTTGGATATAATGCTCCGTATTTGATAGATAGCAATGAGAGCACTGCTTCGATAGAACCAGCAGCTGCTAAACAATGTCCTGTATAAGATTTTGTAGAACTGAAAACAGGAATATTTTCAGAGAAAACTCGCTTCATAGCATTGCCTTCCGACATATCATTATTGCCAGTGGCTGTGCCATGAACATTTATGTAATCTACAAGTTCTGGACTGATATTTGCCTTCTTCAGAGCATTTTGCATAGAACGAAATGCTCCCTCGCCCTCGTCTGACGTAGCAGTTTGATGAGTGGCATCATTTGCATTGGCATAGCCCAATACCTTGCCATAGTGAGGTTTATCACTCTCTCTTTCCAACACCAGATATGCCGCTCCTTCTCCCAAATTTAGTCCTGCCCTTGTGTTGCAAAATGGCCTACATTTATTGTCGTCGAGTATTCTTAACGACTTAAATCCATTCACAGTAAACTTACATAGAGCGTCTGTTCCACCTACCACTACATAATCTAAAAGATTCATATTGAGCATTCTACAACCCAACATAATAGCATTTGCACTAGATGAACATGCTGTGGAGATGGTAGTAGAGAAATCTTCTATTTTTAAATCTTTTGCTATATGGATGGTACTGTCCGCACTATCGTGATGCACCACCTTATCTAACGTAACACCTTGTTCAAAACTTGGGTAGAACACCTCGGTGAGGTCCATCCCACCAACAGATGTGGCAGAAATTAAACCTACCCTTCCTGTGCCAATATTTGCACTTTGAACCGCCTCTCTGGCAGCAAGCATTCCCAAAAGTGTGGTCCTTGAATAGGTTTTGCTTTCTCTTAAGTTTAAAAGAGCCTTTAACTGAGAGTTTGTATATTTTACTTCACCAGCAGGCACGTTGTGAGTGGTTTGGAAGTTTTTTATATTATCTAAACCGCTTTTTTGAGATTTTAAAGAAGCGTAGTTTTCCTGCACTCCTATTCCCAATGCCGAAACTATGCCTATGCCAGTTACTACTATCATTTTGTTCTGTTTTCTGCTATAAATTTAGCCAATGTTTTTACAGAATAGAAATATTCTCTTGATTCTTTTGGATTTTGGATTTTGATACCATATTCTCTTTCCAATAAAAGAATGATTTCTAAAACGTCAATAGAATCCAATCCTAAACCATCACCAAAAAGTGGTGCTTCTGTTTCAATATCTTCTGCTGTGATATCTTCTAAATTTAGGGCTTCAATAATTTGTTCTTTAAGTTTTAATTCTAATTCTTCCATTTTATTTCTTTTTTAATAATTCCAATTTACAATTATAGTTTTCGTTTAAAAGGTCGCACCATCCGTATATTACCATTTCGGCAATGCCGTTTTTAAGAAGATATTGCGCATATTCCTTTGAAAATCCGCCTTCAGCCTCTTGAATAAAGAATGTATTCTCGCCTTTTATATTATTCTTGATGCAAATTTCTCCAGAAACAATATTGGCTAACGTATAAACAAATATTGCAGGAGATGCAGGTGTTAATGAATTTAATAATTCTTGGTGCTTAATATCAGTATTTAGAGAAGATGAACTATTGCTCAATATCACTGCAACTTTGGTTCTATCTTCTGATAATTCTATGTCTTTAAGCAAGTTACAAGCACAAACATATCCCAATTTGCTTAAGTCGTCCATCTTAAAAAATTTGAGATTTGCAGAGTTTAGCGCTTTATATTCTTCTCTAATTCTCTCAGCAAAATCTCCACTTCCACATATTTGCACTGTTTTTTCTGTAGCAATGTTTGCTTCATTGATGGTTAATCCCTGTTGAGATTCAGAGTCTTTTGCCAACACCATAGCTGCATTACATCCACCAAAACCAGACGCTATCTTAAGGCAAGCAACACCTGTATTTATTTGCGAATGCTCTGCATTAATATTTAGAGGCATTGGAGTGCCCAACGATGTAAAACCTTTTGTTCCAAAGACAATATTATTTCTCAATTGCCAAACAGAAAGTATAGATTCTATCACTCCGCAAGCACCTAAGGTGTGACCAAAATATGGTTTTAAACTATTTGTAGGCACAGTAGACAATTCTGCTAAAGATATTGCCTTGCTTTCCATTTCGTCGTTGTACACAGTAGCTGTGCCGTGAGCAGAAATAAAACTAATATCTTCTCTGCTTATATTAGACTGCTTAAGTGCTGAATCTATTGCATAAAACAATCCGTCACCTGTTCTTGAAGGGCCCGAAATATGGTTTGCATCATTTGTTATTGCACCAGACAACAACTGAATATCAGATTTTAATGAAGATAACAAAACTGCACCGCAAGCTTCTCCCATAGAAAGTCCATCGCGTTTTTCATCATATGGAAGACAAGGATTTGCACTCACAGATTTAAATGCTTGAAAACCTGTAATCACAAATTCAGAAAGCAAATCTGCTCCCACCACTATCACATCATCTGCTTTGCCTTCTTGAATCAACCTAGAACCAATTATTAATGCAGAAAGACCTGATATACAAGCATTTGAAATTACTATTGGTTCAGACTTAATATTGCAGTATCTGCAAATATTGTGGGCCAAACTATTCAAATACACATTTGTGGAAAGTCCATCTGCAAGTAAGTCTATGTTTCCTTTTGTAGTGGAGAAAATAATTTTTGCATTAGATAAATCTCTATCTATCTGTTTTTTAAGATTTTCCACACAGAAGATTATTAGAGATTCAAGTTTTGTATATCCTTCTATTGTTGGTATCAACGACCAATCGATAGGTGCAGCGATAAAATGATTATCACCGATATTTTGGGGTTTTATGCCTGTTTTATAGTTTGATATGGCTTGAGCATTGACTTCTGTACCACAACCCAATGCGGTAACCATATAATCTGCTATCCAATTTGCTTTAATCATTTATTTCCAGAATGGATAAAAGTTAAACCATTGATTAGGATATCTTTTCACTGTATTTTCCAATAATTGAAGATACTCGTTAAAGATTTTTTCCTCATATTCTTTTGCCGAAAGTTTTTGGGTATTTTCTATTACTTTAAAGATAAAACGGTATGACATTTTTTCTCTAAGGGCAAAATAAATAACCACTGGAGTTCTCAGTTTTGATGCCAGAAGGAAAGGACCTTCTGGGAATTCGGCCACTCTGCCCAGAAACTCAACTTCTCTTTTGCGCTTTTCATCTATATACCTATCTGCCTGAATACCAACCAAATCACCTCTATTTAGAGCTGTTTTTACATTGATAATGGCATCAACACCGTCTTTGTTAATAGGTATAATATTATAACCAGCATCATTGTTGTGGGCTATTACGTCTTTGATTCTCTGATAATCGGCATCCCACATAAGCACATTCATCACTTTGTTGTATTGTGAAAAAATATGTGCTCCCACTTCCCAAGCACCTATATGTGCACCTAAATATACAGCACCTTTTGGTGAATTCATCAACTCAATAGCGCCCTCAACGTCTTCAAAGTAGAACTTATACTTAGAAGAAAAGCCATATTTTATGGCAACTTTATCTAACAATGTCTGTGCGAACCTAAAGAAATGCACATAAACCTTCCACATAGATTTAAGCACATTAAATTTGTGTATCTTTCTGTAATAAAACCATATACATCTGCGTTCTTTATGACATTTTATCACAAAGAATAATACCACATAAGTGAGGTTTAGATACGCAAACCTTATTCCCAGGTACTTGAAGAAGAAAATAAATATCTTATAGCCTAAGGGTGTGCCATAAGACTTTCCTTTCCACTGTTTCTCAGACATTTATGCACTACGTTTTTCTAACAATTCTACTAGTTGACCAAAGGTTTTAACTCCTTTGAAGTCTTGAGCTTGAAGTTTAATGCCAAATTCTTCATTTATCACTACCACCATATCCACTACGTCAAGGCTATCAATACCTATATCTTCTCTTAGGTCTGCCTCTGGTGTGATTAGTTGTTCTTCTATTTCAAACTCTTCTACTAAAATTTGAGTAAGTTTTTCTTGTATCATCATGTTCTTATTTAGATAAATATTCTATTAATTTTTCTATTTCTTTATATTTTGGTGTGTCTTCTACAAATACTGGCACTATATTTCTTATCTCTTGATAAAATTCTCTTGTCTTTGCAGACAATTTGTCTTCTATCTTAAGATAATCTACCGCTTGTGCAAGGGCCATACAATGTACCGCCATCACTTGATAAGAGTTGTCTATCACTCTGCGTGCAATTAAAGCAGAGTTTGTACCCATGCTCACAATATCCTGATTGTCATTATTATTTGGAATAGAGTGCACATACATAGGGTTTGACAGTGTTTGACATTCTGCTGTGGTGGAAGTGGCAGTGAATTGCGATGCTTGAAGTCCGTAATTCAATCCTAATACTCCTAAGTTTACAAATGGAGGCAAAATGCCGTTTATTCTATCGTGGAATAGGTAGTTTAACTGACGTTCCACAAGCATAGTCATCTTGGTAACGGCAATTTTTAATTTGTCCATTTCAAATGAAACATAATCTCCATGGAAGTTGCCACCATGATAAACCATTTGTGTTTCATTGTCCACAATAGGGTTGTCGTCTGCAGAGTTTACTTCCTCTACCAACACTTTTTCTGCGTTATTAATAGTTTCAAGAATAGGTCCCAATATTTGTGGAATACACCTTAGAGAATAATAAGGTTGCACCTTGTGTTGGAAGATTTCTTCGTTGTGTTTGTTGTATAAAACCTTTTCGCGGTTTAGCAGTTGCAAACTATCTTTTGAGATTTCTCTCATTAGTCTTGCCACCTCATCTTGTCCCTCGTGATTTTTTAGTTTGTTTAGTTCCTCTGTCATAAAATCGTCGTATGAAGAGGCTATTTCATTCATCAAAACAGAGGCAAGAAGCACTTTGTTAAATAGTTTTTTGGTTTTTATAAGGTTTACAGAACCAATGCCAGTCATCACTGCTGTACCGTTGGTAATAGCAAGTCCTTCTCTAATGTACATTTTAAGTGGCTGAAGACCTTCTGCCTGCATTGCTTCAATAGATTTTACCAATTTACCTTTATAGAACACCTCACCTTCACCTATAAGGGCTAAAGCCAAATGTGAAAGTTGAACCAAATCTCCACTTGCACCTACACTACCATGTTGTGGAATAAAAGGGATAATATCTCTATTGATAAATTCTGCAAGCAATTTAACTACACTAGAATGCACCCCAGATTTGCCGTTAAGGAAGGTACATAGACGTGAAATCATTGCAGCCTTTACACTTTCTTTGCTAAGTGGTTGTCCTGCACCTGTAGAGTGACTTCTTATAATATTATATTGTAGTTCTAATAGTTTTTCGTCCTCAACTCTGTATTGAGCCATAGGGCCAAAACCAGTATTGATGCCGTATATAACCTTGTCTTTTGAAAATTCTTTTAAAAACTCAAAAGAGGCATCTACCTTTTGTAGTTGCTCTTCTGATATTTTCAATTCTCTTGAATTGAATACTATTTCTTCTAAATCTAATAAGTTCATAATCTTATCAGTATATTTAATATTTTCTTAAGTATTCCCAGATTGGACCTTTTTTATTTTTCTTCAATCTGAACACATCCATCATTTCATTGGCAGGGTCGTCTGGAAATACCCATGCTTTTTCTGTTGCAAGAGCCATTTTTCTCACCTTTTCCAGGTTGAAATCTTTGGTAATATAATATTTTGGCTCTACCAAATCGTCATCTGCAGAAATGATTCCTTCTTTGATAGCTATTTGATGCAATCCTGTATGAGGATATATTCTCATGCCTATATATGGGAAATAAACAGTTGATTCCAAAAGTTTGGAATTGTTTATAGTTTCTTCTATTGTTTTTTCGGTTTCGCCATATCCACCCAAAATAAGAAAATGTGCATAGTATACTCCATGTTTTACACACAAATCTGAGGCTTTTTTAATATCTGCAAATGTAAAATTTTTGCCGTAGGCCTTCAGTGCCTCGTCAGAGAGAGACTCCGTGCCAAATTCTATATGAGTGAGACCAGACTCTTTAAATAATTTCAAATGCTCCTCTGGCAGATTTTTAGGAGAGAAATATGCACCCCAGCGTATCTTTACATCTGCCTCTATCAACTTGTTGGCAAGTTCTATATTAAACTCGTCACAGATATTAAACACAGAATCTGTAAAGAAGAAGTAATTAATCTTTTTGGTTTCTTTTAGATACTTGATATCTGAAACAATATTATCTGGGTCTAATGTGCGAATTTTTCTGCCATCTATCACTGGATATGAGCAATAAACGCAGTTGTATGGGCAACCTCTTTTGGTTTGAATATTTAGCATTCCGCTATATTTCCAATAATAGTCTACCAAATCTTATTCAAAACGCACATCCAAAGAACTAACATATTTCTTATGTGGTAGTTTTGGTTTGCTCTCGCCTGGGAAAATCAACCCTTCTATATCGGAAACATCTTCTTTTTTTGACAATTTCTCTATAAGTTCTTTTAAACTCAACTCCCCCTCGCCTACAATGCCATAGTCGGCACCTGTCTTTTGCATAAAATATTCTGGAAAGATAGAAAAACCAGAACCGCCTATGCTAATAGGAGCAGATGTTGCTTTGCGCACGGTATTTACTATCTGCTCATAACCCTCAAGGAAGTTTCCTTCTTCAAGCGAATTTGCCCCATCAACATTGCGAAAAGACACTCCCACAAAGAATGGATTCTCTTCTTTTAACTTCTGAAACAATTCGTCGTTTGAATACATATTTGCATCAAGCATACTCACCTGAAACTCATCTGATAAGTTTGCACACAAATATGTTTTCAAATATGAAAGTCCAATAGGATATACCGGATATGGAACACAAAACCTATTGGCTGAAATTAAAATTATTTTCTTTGTTTTCTCTGTCATAAAACATTATATGGTGTATTAAAGGTAAGTTTACCCACCCTATACAACACACCCAAATTAAGGTACAAAGGTAACTAAATATAAGTTAAAAAACAATACCTAAAGAATGAAGAGTATTAGAAGTGGAGGAATAAAAAAACGGAGTCAACTCGAAAACGAGCGACTCCGATTGTATTTAAGAATAGGGCTGAATTTTATTATTCAAAAACGTAGCGTACGCCTAGTGCAATACCGTAGAATCCATTATAGTTGATGTCTACGTGACCATTTGCGCCACAGATACCAACTACTGGACGATAGTCAAGTGAAAGTTGTAGTGGGAACCAGAAGTTATATTCTACACCTATACGACCTGCTACACCACCGAAACCAGCGATATTGTTAAAACCATAAAAACCTGCACTAGCACCTACACCAGCATACCAGTTCCAAGAACCTTTGTGTTCCCATGGAATCATGTGACCACCTGGATTTAACCAATCGTAAGTAGCAGCTGCTGATAAACCGAAACCACCTTCTATTGTAATAGGCAAACCAAGTTCGGCAGAAATCATATTCTCTTCGCCTAATAAGTGTTGATATGAAACTTCAAGACCACCACCTAGACGAGCACCGATAGCGCGTGGTTGAGCGAAAGCCGCTGTAGCCATAGCTACCATAAATAATGATAAAAGTACTAATTTTTTCATGTTCTTAATAAATTTAAAATTGTTCAAATGTTATTATGAGTGCAAAAGTATGTATTATAATTATAATATTAAAATTTTTAACAAAAAAATCTTTAAAATAAAAAAGGGTTAACTTCTTTCTATCGTTAACCCTTTAATTTTCAATATGTTTTGATATTACATTTTAGTAACAGAAGAACGACCTATCATTAGGCGCTTTTTCCATAAATCTATAAGTTAAAACCACCTCATGCGAACCACCAGAAACATCTACTAGTGAAGACACGTTGATGTCATAACTATAAGACAAACTAAAGCCTGCCACAGAACCACCTATCATAAGTTTGACAGCATCTTGGTTTTGCATTCCCTCTGGAGTGTAGAATGGGACACCACGATAACCAACACCTGCCATAAAGTAGCGTCTATGATACATAATATCTAAGTCTATTTGGTGGTATTGACCTTGCCATTGATATAGAGCAGCAATAGTAACGTCATCTTTTGCATCATATTTTCCAAGTCCCTTTGAGATAGGAATCATACCTGCTGCGTAGGCACTTAATTTCATTGGGTTTGTAGAGGTGGCTTGATCCATAAATGAAACCTTGTTGCCAAGTATATTGTCTACATGAAGACCACCAAAGAAATATTTATGATAGAACAATATAGACACCCCTGCATCAAATCTCACCACAGAAGAGTTTACTGGGTTGAATGATGTAGAAGGTAAGATTTCTCCATTTGGACCAATTTGGTCTGCAAATACCATCTTGCTTGGGTCTATGGTTCTATAGAACAGTCCCAATTGAAGACCTGGACGGAAGAACCAATCTGTTGTCATCTGAACAGTGTAGTTGTACTGTACATTAAACTCTGTTTGCGATAGCATGCCTCCTGCATAGTTGGTATACGCAATGTTTGCACCAAAAGATGAACGCATTGGGTGGAAGTATTGGTCGTAACCTGCTATTGCCACATGGCCACCTTTCAAACTTGAATATAGGTTGCGATATGTTACAAAGGCTTTGCCGCCTAAGTTCATACCTGCAAATGACGGAGCCACCATAGAAGCCACCGCCCATGGTTGTGACAACAAATAGTCTTGTGACATGGCACCTTGTGCCAATAATAACACACTTACTACTGATATAATTCTCTTTAACATTGTCTTCATTATCTTATCAACATTAAATTACCAGAATATTGGAACGCTGTTCCGTCTTTGAATCTACCTTCTGCTTTATAGAAGTATGTACCTTGAGCAGCACATTTGCCAAGATAGTATCCGTCCCAACCAATGTATTGGTCGTTAGACTCAAATACTTTATTGCCCCAGCTACTGAAGATTTCCAATTTATAGATATCTACATTTCTACCTATTGGATAGAACACATCTAGTCTGCGTTCGCCTTGTGAATAAACACCGCCATTGCTATGTTCCACATTTGGTGTAAATGCTGTTGGGAACACTAAGTATGAGTTTTTGCCTACTTTAATGTAGTCTTTCATTACCAAGGTGTCTGAACATAGATTGATATCGCTTACTACATACTTAACATCATATAAGCCATCTTCTACATAGGTATAAACTGGGTTTGCTTTATTTGAAGTACCACCGTCTCCAAATTCCCAATAATGTTGCACGGCATCTTCTGTTTCGCTATAGAAGTGAGCCTCTGCATTTGGTACATATAGTTGTCTTTCAGCCGCGCTAAATGCTGCCACTGGAGAAGGAAGAACATTAACCACACCTGTAAATGTATCTGTTCTCTTGTCGCCAGTTGCTGTTAGTTTAACGGTGTATTTACCTGCTTTTTCAAAGATATGTACTGGGCTACGTAGGTCTGATGTACTACCATCGCCAAATTCCCATTTATATTCTGCATTACCAATTGTGGTATTTGTAAATAGAACTGTTAGAGGTTCGCAACCTTCTGTGTTTTCTATATTGAATGAAGCAATAGGTTCGTCCACCATTCTTACTCTGATTTCATCATATGCTTCACATTCATAACCAGAAATTGTCCATCTTATTGTGTTGACACCTGTAGCAAGTCCGTTAACCACTGTATTTGGATTGTGTGGGTCTTCTATTGTACCAGAACCTGCTTCCACCGTCCAAGTACCTGTTAGTTGACTATCGTTTACTACGCGAGCTGATAGGCGGAAACTTCCTGTGGTTGAGATGCCATCTTCTCCTGCATCAACAAGTGGTTTAAGGTCATGTGAAACAACTGCCACATTCACTTCGTTGCTACATTGTGGAGAATAAACTTCCCAACGGATGATATTTGTACGTTTGTTGCTCAAGCCTGTGATTAAGGTTTCGTTGCTGTTTGGATTTTCAATTTCACCATCACCAGCCACTAGAGTCCAGCGTCCCATACCAAACTCTGGTTTGCCTGCACGCAACATCATATAGTCTTCGCAGATGGTAACTTCACTAAACTCAGGTTGTGTAATGCCAGGATTTTGGTTGGTTACTTTCACATAATCATAACCTACGCAATATCCGTCGTTGACATTCCATGATAGAATATTGTCACCATACATTAGTCCGCTCACATTGGTATTGTGAGTTTCTTTGTCTTCAAAGATTGCATTACCACTTATCAAGCTCCACTGAGAAGAAACTGCAGCTGTACTTGCAAAAGCTCCTAGTTTTGCAACATCTGAACAATCTGTTACAAAGTCTACACCTGCTTCGGCAAGTGGAAGAGAACGAATAACAATATTTGCTTTAATTGGTTCTGTTTGTGTACAAATATTGCCTGGTATTACACTCACTGTATTTGATAATGCATATTTGTCAATTTGTACCATCACACTTCTTGTTCCTTGACCAGAAAGTACGTGGTAACCAGTTGGCATTACCCATTCGTAATGTGTTGCTCCGTCTACTTCAGACACGCTAAGTGGGAAGATTGTTTCGTCGTCGCAAATATATGGAGGAATGGTGATTTCTGCACCAATAATGCTCATTGGTTTGTCTACCTCAACATCTATTGATGTCTTGATACCATCACCACATTTATTTACACCCCACACACTTACTTTGCCACCTTTTGCCTCATCGTTTACTTGAACTTCAATGTTATTTGAGCCTAAACCACTCACAATATTGAAGCCAGCTGGAAGAGACCATTTATATGACTCTGCGTATGGAATATCTGGAGTGCTAAATGTGGTAGTAGAATTTCTACATACCATATTAGAGCCTAATATTGCTGTAGCATCTTTTGGTAGAAGGTCCATCTTAGCTTGGATTTCCTTACCTAATTTGCTTACACAACGTTTGCCAGATTTAATGCTTTCAAAGATGAATAGGTTATCTTCTTGGTTTGGATAAATATCTAATACTTCTTCCTCTT
>ERZ808048.105-NODE-105-length-17263-cov-5.103922_pt1 | contig 17263 bp, 12 predicted proteins | sample MGYA00380197_ERZ808048 | MGnify/ENA primary metagenome ERZ808048 (study PRJEB31490, sample SAMN06133377) | cow dung metagenome | isolation source: M1 | host: cow | place: China: Chengdu | collected 2015-05 ... | reverse complement strand
TTTGATGAAAATTATCCTTATTTGGATGATTCTTTTCGTTTTAAGTTCGGCAATTTTATAGTATACAAACTACTATTGTATTTTTTGATTCGTATCTTCCTATATGTCAAAATGGGATTAAGGGTACGTGGACGCCATATCTTGGATTTTTATCGTGATCAGCTTAAAGGGGGAGCCATTTCTATTGCAAATCATGTCTTCAAAATGGATGCTGCGTGTGTGATGTTGGCTCTTCATTCCAAGTCCACAACACGAATACCTATGTTTGCCGCCAACTTTAATACAAAAGATAATTTTATTCTCCGACACTTAGGCGGAGTCCCTATTCCCTCAACCATGAATGCAATGCGTAAGTACAATGCGGCGTTTGATGAATTCCATGAAAGAGGTTATTGGATGCATGTGTTCCCAGAAGCTGCACGATGGGATTTTTATAAACCTATTCGTCCTTTTGAGAAAGGGGTATTTACAATGGCATACAAATATGATATGCCTATTGTTCCTTGTGTCATCACCTATCGTCAAAGAAGAGGATTGTATAAATTATTTGCCCCGAAGAATATCCCTCTCTTGACGGTAACAATATGTGATCCAATATTCCCAGATACAACCTTGCCACGCAAAGATGAAGTGGAACGTATGCATACCGAGGCACATAGTAGAATGTGTTCAGTGGCAGGTATCGTAGTCAATACTTGGCCAGACCGTAAAGGGTGATAAAGTATGACTTTCTTCTAAGAGTTAGAAAATGTAAGGCAATCTACTGATATCAAACACTATCAGGCTGATTGCTATAAAGGTCATATACAAACATTATTTATATAGACAAGTGTTTTTATCTATATTTGTCTATATGATAAAATGTGAGTGTGTTGTATCTTTGCAAACGAATTTTTTTAACTCTTTTTTTGATGGAAGGGCACTTACTCTTCATAGAGAATACACTTGCTCAACTTGGGCATCGGATTCAGTTAGCACCAATTACTGAAGAGCAGAAGGTTTGTGCCAAACAAAAAGTAGGATGTGTTGATATTTCTCTATTGGATTATCTATGTAAACATGCCTCGCGTCAACTGACTTCCATAAATCTTTCGTACATTATATGTTTCTTAGCAACTTTAGACACTGATGTCATTGCTGCTATTTTTGCGATAGAACCCGCTACGGTGTATTCTGTCCGCTACCGCCTGCGTGCGCGTTTTGAAAAAGGTGCATTCTTCCCCTTTTAGCAAATACTTACTTTAAAATACTAATATTATGGGATTCTTTGATAAATTTCGCTCTGATGGTCAAACTTATGATGGTCAGGGAGATGAGCGTAAAGGTATCATAGATAATGTCTTTGTCAATACCGAGAAAAATTGTTTGGTTCATCGGTATCCATACGACAATCTATCTACACATGCCAAAATTACAGTTCAAGAAGGGCAACAAATGGTGTTCATGTCTGAAGGAATGTATTCTGATTTGTTCAATCCAGGCGGACACGTGTTATCTACCAACAATTTACCATTCTTAGATAAAATCGTAAATCTTCCGTATGGAGGAGATACTGCCTTCAAAACGACCTTGTATGTTGTCAATACGACTCGTCAGCGTTTAGCTGGTGATGAAGGAGGATGGGGAACGGGACTCACGATACGCGACTATACATTAGCAGGGACTCCACAAGGAGTAACAATAGGCGTAGGCGCTTATGGTACTTATGAGTTTCGTATTACCAATGCGATCGCTTTCATACGAGAGTATATGGGAACGACACATGATTTATTTTTAGACGAGTTCACACAGCAATTTACTTCTGTTGTGGGACAAAGAGTTACAGTTGCTTTGAGTAAGTATTTTAGTCAACAACGCGTTAGTGTGACTGAAATAAATAATTATCTATTTGACCTTTCCGACTTTGCCAAACGGAGTTTGAATGAATACTTCGAGGACTATGGTGTAGAATTGACCAAGTTTGATGTTGAGGGTATCAATCCGCACGAGGATGACCCTAATTATCAAATGGTTATTCAAGCACAAGCTACTGCAGCGAGTCGTCAAATTCAAGGATTTACCTACCAACAGGAACGTCAGTTAGATGTGATGGAAACAGCAGCTGGCAATACCGGTATTGCTGGTGGTATGATGGGAGCAGGAATGGGCTTAGGTATGGGATTTGGCATGGGAGGTGCTATGGGCAGCATGATGGGCGGAATAGCACAAAATGCGATGAGCGCAGCACCAACTCCTCCACCACCTACACCACAAGGAGTGCAAATATATCTTTACCTGAATAATGCACAGGCAGGACCTTATGATATGCCAATTTTGCAACAATTGGTTACTCAGGGTGTTCTTCGTGCGGATACTTTGGCATGGAAGGCAGGTATGCCACAATGGGCTGTCGCTAGTACCATACCAGAGTTGATGGCTTTGTTTACACCAACACCTCCTCCAATGGGTGCGCCAACTCCTCCAGTTCCACCAACAATTTAATATTTATGAAAACAAATATTTTTTATACTTGGTTACCATGTGTCTTTACGATTTTGGTAACAATCTTGGGTTTCTTTTTATTCTTTCCATCCAACCCTACAGCTTTATTCTATATCAATCTAGTTTACCTGATTGTCTTAGAGGGACTATTTTTCGGTTGGTTCAACATCGGTAAACTAGAAAGCGATAGAGCCCAAACACCATTTTTCAAAGTTTTCATAGGAGTGCATACAATGTACTTCCTAATGATATCCTTGATATGGATGTTATTATATACTTTATTCTTGTCACAGTCGGGGCATGAATGGCTGTCTAAACTGTTTGAAACAGAATCCATTGAGTCTTGGCCAGTTTTGAGTGTTCGTGTGTACGTATTAATAATAGGTGTCTTGGCTGTTATTTGGATGATATTAGCAAGCATTGTCGGACGTCAAGATATGGCTTACCATACGCAACAAACACAATTGGAAGAGAATACAATCGATATCCGTGCGTTTAGAGATGAATTGAAACATTTGGCCCAACAACATGCTACACCGCAAACAGAACGTGCATGGAAACAACTGATAATGGAAGCAGAATCAGTTCCTCCTAAGCAATTTGCACAACGTTATCCACAATTGCGTGAAAAAGCAAATAACTTAATCCGTTAAATATTTACCAAAAAAAACACTATTATGGGACTAAAAGACAAATTTAAAAAAAGACGTGAAACACATGAAAATGGTTATGTTTCTTTCACGCAAGATGATCTAAAAGAAGGTATGAAAACCAATCCCGCTAACCAGGATGCGTACGAACTTTTGGATGCAGCTATGACGACAAGTAGTCATATTACGGCTGAAGATGAAAATAAACAAACAGTAAATATCGATGATGTTTATCCATGTTCAGAAGCCGAATGTGATGAAATGGATCGTTTGTTGGAGCAAGCAAAGGCCAAAGTGAAAGATCCAAACGATAAATTCTTTCAAGAACGCTACAATGAATTGCAAGGGATTGTAGATTGGTCAAGGAAGAAACATTGGACCTTCAAGTGGGTGCTAATAGCAGGATGTATCTTGTCAATCTTTATCATGTTCTATATCTCAGAAGAAGTGAGCGGCGATAGACAGAGTATCGAAAGTAAAGTTAATGCCATAAAGAATTGGGAAAAACAAGATACTACAATCGTATTTGCAGAGTGTAATGTTGATTCATTGACTTACACGATCAAGTCCCATAACATATACAAAGCTTTTGCCCTCAATTCCATAAAGAATGGTTATGAAAGAAGCTTAGAGGAAATAGAGAACTATAAACATAGTTTGGACACTGCAAAAAGTAGTGAGCGCAAAGAGTATTATGAAAAGCAGGTCAAAAAATGGGAAGAGACAGCTGCTGGGCTCCTAAAACATTATGACGAAGTAAACGAAATGAGTTTTAAAAAGTATCGCAAGCAAGCAATCAAGAGCTATAAATCAGAATTGCGTGCAGCGCGTCGTTTAGACCGTTTCATTTGGATATTATTCATTTATGTTTTGCTATTGACTCCATTCTATATTTATAGCAGTCATCAATATGGATACTATATTACCCGCTATCGTGCGGAACGTGCAAAATTGGATAAATTACAAAAGTGGGGCTTCAGAGTGGCTGCGCTATTCTTAGGTGCAGGATTGGCTATGGCACTCTTGCCTGATACCAAAGTGACAACCTACTATTCAAATGGTTCTACATCCACTCATACAGAATCAAATCCAATCAACATGATGATTTTGGCGTTGAAACTGATGTTACTTGCTGCTGCTGCTTGCATTTTCAGTTTTGTATGCATCTTCATCATGAGTTACGTTACCATAACCTCATTCAAACGCAATCATGATTGGTCTGCTGTAGCGCAAAAAACAAAATCCATAGCTGGTCAAGCTACTGATATTGCTAAAAAAGCAGCTTCGAAAGCAGCAGTGATAGTAGAAGAAAAGATTCAAGAACAAAAACAATTGAAAGATGGCAGTTCTAAAGATTCTGAGGTGTAAGAATTGTACTTCACCATTACCAGAAGGTACAACAACTTGCCCTAAGTGCCATGCGGTTAACCTCGTTCAAAGCGAGGTTAACCCTTTGCATATACCTATGGGCATGACAAATGACTATATAGAGTATTTTAAACAACAAACGGATGCAAATCCCAAAGATACGAATGCTCTGTTCGGTATGGGATTGGTCTATATGGGATTGAAAAACTATGAACTTGCTCAACGCAATTTCAAATTGGCAGTTGACCAATCACCATTAGAACCAGATATTTACTACTATTTTGCATTATCCTTGTTTGAAGGACATAATCCAATGCACCTGAGCAATACGGTAACCAATCGTATTGAAGAATGGTTGCATACAGCTACCAATCGTCAAGCAAAACGCAAATATCTGATTTTGCAGATGATTCTACGTCAAGGAGCTTTTGTTGCAAATGGTTTGCAAGTGAAAGGAGAACAACCAATAGAGTTGTACAAGCGCATTATCAAGATGGTTCCTGAACCTGACGAGATAAGAGAACTCGAGGAGCATGTCCAAATAACAGACCCACAAACCCAAGAGTGGTTAGCACTATTGGATGGGAAGCAAAAAATGGATGTCAATACAAATGTAGCATTGAAAGGTAAGAATAAGAGTGAAGCTTTTGCAGATATTCGTACCGGTGTGCAATTTGGTCTCTACCATCGAATTGACAATACTTGCTTCCGTGATGCTTATATGACATTCTCCAATGAAGATGATATAGATGGTAGTATATCCGTCTTGCAGAATGAAGAAAAACGTTTAGAGTTTTTTGACTACCATTATGAGCCAGATCAACCGGAAATGGTGAAGAAACCATTCTATCCTATTTTCAAATTGTTAAAAATGTGTATAGGATACGCTATTTTGTGGTTTATTCTTGTTATGGTAGTCGCAGGAGCAGAGTTGGGATATGCCGATATTTCCATTGACAAGGTAAACAAGAAAAAAACAGCTCAGGTCAAAGAGTTCTTTGACAAGAATGTAGTCATTTTTTCTCAACTCAATGATGAACAAAAAACCGTCTATTTTGGCCATATAACTGAACCTGCGGAAAACCTTAAAACAGTTAAAGAATATGCTGGTTTTGAACGTTCTACCAAAGGTTTGATTGGAGCGATTCTATTTGTGTTGCCTGCATTTTTACTGTTATTACGAATAATAATAGTAATCACGAGAGTTGCTGTAAAGAGAAAAAATATTCGAAAAGCCAATCGTGAACGCAAACAACAATATCAAAATGACTTACAGGTGTATAATAACCGTCCAACCAAAACGGATTATATGGAGTTTTGTCGTCACTATTTGGCACAATATAGTCCATCTCTTTCCAAAGTGGGGGATCCTGTATCTTTAGCTATGGCCGAGCACAATATTGATGAAAAGGATATGCAAGGTAAGTTGCTATTCTTGAACTATTTTGAAAACGAGGACGATGATGGCAACTATACAGAGAATCCACTTGAGACGATGCGTTATATTTATTATGTAATTGCTATTCCTCAACAAGATAAATTGTTGATGTTGAAAAATCGTTGGGATACATTGAATAATGATTTTGGTTATTGTGATACTGAATCTGTTTTCTATCGCAACATATTGGCAGTCAATATGGAAGACAATGTGATTAAGGTAGAAAAGGTTGGGGGAACCATTTCTGGTATTGTTTTGCCTACAGGCGGAGAGAACTTATTGGAATATCAAGACTATGACCCCGAAAATCCAATGACTTATTCGGTTACTCGAACCTCCAATGCACAAGTGTTTATTAAAGCTTTGGAAAAATTGATAGCAGGCTTTAAATAATGTTTGCATATGCCAATTAAGAAAGTGGGTGTATCATCATGTTGATATACCCTCTTTTTTTATCCCTATTTAGCTATAGGGTAAAATACGTGTTATCTTCTAAGATATAGTTAGATAGTTTGAAAGATGCGGTGACAGATGGCGCGCATTTGTTCCTTATCACCAATAATCTTGCGTAGATTTTGTAGTCCTTGAACATTACGTTTGGAGTTCAACCATAACTTCATATAGCCTCCTTCGGCATATTTTTCTAACATGTGCTGATAGGCACGTTCAAAGTGCCATTCAAAGTCGGCATTAGGATTTTGCTTCATACCAAACTGCAATGCCCGTCTAAGTATCGTTTCAGGGTCAATATGCCTATCCGCTTCCGCTACGATGGCACCATAGATGGTTCGTGGCGCGTTTTTGCTGCTGGCACGATGGTCTTCCACCGCATCTCGCATGATCTCCCGTTGCTCGTCGGTAAAGAACTGTGGCAATACTGGGTCTGCCATCAGTATCTCGCCTGAATGAATATGATGCAACTCACGATTGACTTCCAATCCTAAATCATGAAATGCAGCTATCGTATATGCCATATCCAAATCAGCCCCATGTTCTTTGGCGAGTACCAAACTCTCATTGATCACGCTCTCGGCATGATCTCGTTGGTGTCCTTTGTCAAACGCCGCATAGCGTGGCAAGATGCTTTGTTCAATGTATGCTTGCAATGGATTCATATCAAAGATAGATGTGAAAAAACGATATTGTTTTCAGAATATACTGATTAATTAATTCCAAGATTATTATAACGCCGATGGCTAACTCGCAAGGATATGATAGCATCGGTCAAATCATTTTTGGCTTTCAATAGGGTAGCTTGTGCTTCCAAAAGTTCGGATATTGTTTTTTGACCTGCTTGGTAGGCGGTTTGTACAAGTTGATAGTTTTGTTGGGCTATTTGTTTCGCTTTCTCATTTTGGTTGACAAGCAAGATCGCTTCGCCCAATTGATTGTATGCTTGTTGTGTGCGCATGTCTAGCATCTGTCCTATATGCTGTTGTTGCAGTTGAGATTGTTCAATATTACTTTCTTGTTCTTTGATTTTGTAACTCGTTTCCCACCACGAGGTTAGTGGAACCGATATCGTCACAAACAATGCGCCATTGCCACTCTTGTTACCCAAGCCCTCTTTGAGCAAATTGGCTTGCATCTTACCATAACCATAGTGTGCACCGATAGCTATTTGGGGCAATGCTTCTGCTACTACCATTTTATGTTGTAGTTTAGCAGCATTGACTTGCAAATCAAGTAATTGATGTTCTGGCGTTTTTGCAACATGAATAGGAGATAATGATGCTTCATCTATAGGTAGATGTTGAAGTGAGTCAACTTGTATTGAATCGTTGAAAGGTATGCCTAATGCAAGACATAGTGCTCTTTTGGCTAACTCTAATCCATTGGTTAACTGAATCTGTGTACGTTGTATTTCCAATTGCTTTAGTTCAACTTGTAAGAGATCTGTTTGTAATGCTAATCCTGATATAACGGCTTGTTCAATGGTTTGATGCAAGGTGTCAAGCAGTAGGGTAGTGGTGTTGAGAGTTTGTTGTTTATCATTCAAACCAACTACCAACCAGTAACACTCTTCCACTTCTTGTATTACATCTCTTGAGGTTATTTGTGATTGCAACTGAGCTGCTTGTACACCTAAATCTGCCAGTTTATTTCCAGTTACAATCTTGCCGCCCATATAGACCGGTTGCAATGCCGTTATTCCTACTTGGTATCCATGTTGGAACAACGTTAATGAATTTTCCAAACCAAGCGCAGCTCCATAGTTGCCATACAATGTGGTCAGTATATCCCTTACCGTAGCATTTTCAAGGTCGTTGATTCCAACTTCCACCATGGGATAGAGACTATGAAATCCCATAGCAGAGGCACTAACTTGTGGAAAATATTTGGTAAAGGCTTGCTGCTTGACTTGTTGTGCTTTGTGTATGTTGATATTGGCTTGTATGATTTGCTTATTGTTAGTTTGTGCAAGTTGAATGCATGAATCCAATGACAAAGGAACAACTCCCCATATGCTTATAGGAAGTATATACAGCAGCATGATCAAGATAAGATATTTATACTTTTGTTTTTTCATATATCTTCCAATACAAAACAGGTAATATAGTAATCGTTAAGGGTAATGTGAGGATCGTACCAAAACAAATCACCACTCCCATAGGCATCCATAAACTGGTTTGTGCAAGAATCATTGGCAACACACCCAATGCTGTGGTAGCAGAGGTCAAAAACACAGGACGCATTCTACGTAATCCTGCTTTGAAGGCCGCATCACGAGCAGATAAGTGTTGACTACGCCTCAATTCTTCGGCATATTCGTACATAATAATCGCGTTTCGTACAATGATACCAATAAGACTAACAATGCCCAATACTACGGTGATGGATATATCCATTTGGAAGATGGTTAGTCCTACAAATGCTCCAAAAATGCATAGCATTGAACTTGATAATGCCAAAAGGGACAAAGATACTTTCCCAAAATGATATAACAATAGTACAAACATTACCAATAGAGCAGCTACAACACTCCATAATATTTGTGGAATAATCTGTTTGTTGATAGCGCTCAGTCCTCCATAGGAAATCGTTATGCCTTCAGGTGTTGAAGGTATATTCTGCCCAATCCATTTTTTGATTTTTCTTTCGGCATCCACTTGACTTGTTCTACCACGGATATCTGCCCCGATTGTAATGGTACGCACGGAGTTTCTTCTTTCTATTGACGCATGATGCCATTGTGGTACAATCGTTGCTACTTGTCGCAATGGAACCCAGAGTGCAGGATATGCTGTAGGAACCATAATATCTTCAAGTTGCTTGTTATGGAGATTTTTTACTTCTTTGTTGTATAATACGACAGGTATTTTATAGTCGTTCTCCCAAACATCTGTAATCCCGACACCTTGTGTGATACTTTGTAGGTATAGTGAAAGCATTGTTTCTGTGATCCCTAAACGAGCAGCTTCTGTTTCGTGTAGTTTAATTTGAGTTTGAGCAGTGAATGCATCAAAGTTGGTATGTACCCATGCCAATTCGGGTTGCTTGGCCATAAACTGTTTTATTGAATCGGCTATGAGACCCATTTGATCCCAATCCTCTCCTTGAATACGAACTTCAAGTGGATTGGTAGCTGCCTGATAATCCATTTGCTTAAAACGCACATACGCATTACTAAAGTAGTTTTCGTATAGAGGTGTATATTCTCGTAGGATATCGGCTGTAGCTTGGGTGGAAATCGTATTGACGATGAACTGAGCATAGTTAGGTTTGGCCATTTGGGGCGTATAGGTGGCATGAAAGCGAGGAGACGCTTGTCCTACAAATGATGTGATGGATGTTATTCTTGGATCCACTCTTAACATGCGTGCAAGCGAATCGGCAAGTTGTGCCGTTTGTTCGATAGAGGCGTTTTGTTCAAGATGTATCTCTACAGCAAAACATTCTCGTTCTGCTTTAGGCAACAATTGCAAGTTTCGTTGGCTCATCAATACCAAACCTATGAACATGCATGAGATCAGTATCGTGTAGGTTACCCATGGTTTGTCAAAGCATACTTGTAAAAAACGATGATATGTTTGTTGCAACCAAGAGAAGAAGATGTTTTGTGCTTTTTCAAATCGACTCAATTGGGCGCTTGTTTGTCGTTTGATAAATCGTGTTGCCATGTATGGGGTTGCCCATGCAGCATAAAATATACTGGCAGTAAGTGCAAAAAGTACTGCGTATGGAAACAACTGTATAAAGTCTCCTAATGGACCATCTATGATTTTCGTCATCGGGAAGAACATTCCAGATATTGAGCACGTTGCTAAAGTCATTGGAACAAATAGATGTTTGGTGCTAATAGCGGCCGAATACCATCGACTATGTCCCTTTTCAAGCAGTTCGCTATATCCATCAATAACGATAACGGAGTCGTCAACAATCATTCCCAATACAAAGATGAGAGCTGCTAACGTAACGGTGTTGAGCTCTATGCCAGTAATATACATCAACCCGATACATATCGCAATGCATACAGGTACACCAGTGCTTGCTACCAATGCTGTTCGTAATTGGAAAAGCAATAGCATCACTGCGATTACAACCAAGATGGATATGATGATATCCTTTAGAAAAGAAAGTACCGAGTCATTTACTACCTTGGGTTGGTCGGTGATACGATGAAAGCGTATATCGGGAGGAAAGGTACTTCTTGCTTCTTGAAGGATAGTCTCCACATCCTCTCCAAAAGCGACAATATTATTACCGGGAACCATTTCCATGTTAACGATAATACAAGACCTCTGTGGATGGATAGGTTGGTTTGGATCACCGTTGTAAAAGGTGACGAATCGTTCAGGCTCTTGGTATTGACGTTTTATGGTGGCTATGTCTTGCAGTCGTATGTTGGCACTAGTTACAGGATCAGCCCATACTATTTGTTGTTTGATCTCTTCCTCGGAGGTGTATGGTATGTCCACCTGTATAGGATATCCTAATTTATTGTTCCCTCCAATAGTACGTATCCCTCTCAAGAGTAGTGACAGCTGAATCGCTTTTTGGTCAATACCATAAGCGGCTAAGCGGTCAGGGTCAATATGGATAGCAATCTCCTCTCGTTGGGTACCTAATATTTTTATTCTTCCCATCTCTGGAATCGTACGCAATTGGGTACATAATTGCTTTGCGTATTGTTCCAAATCTCTATGGCTACGTTCGTCACTTTCAATCGCTAATAGCATAGAAGAGGTGTTGCCAAAATCATCTATCAAAACGGTCTGTAGTACGCCAATAGGAAGATTAGTCTTATGGAAAAGGTCCAATCCTGCACGTATTTTATTCCATGCCTCGTTGCTGGACTCTACCGAATTGCGTAGCATGACATAAACATATACTATACCATCTTCTGAAATGGAATAGGTGTTGTGCTTGTCTATAAATTCAAAACCATTGAGGTAATTTTCCAAAGGTATTGTGACTTGTTCTTCTACTTCTTGTGCGGTGGCACCAGGGTATATAGCAGCAACCACTCCTTGTCTAATCGTGAATTGTGGAAATTCATCTTTGTTCATATTAGGCAGGGCAAAGATACCAAACGCAGTCATCAGTAGTATAATGAAATACACTATACTATGATTTCTCATCGCTTTTTGTATGTGATCACGTCCCGTCATCTCTGCTGCCTAAAGGAAAAATTAGAATGTTACAGGAGCTCCTTGATATAATTTTTGATAACCGCTAACGATAACCTGATCTCCTATATGCAGGCCTTGTAGAATAAGCACTCCATCGTTGGTGTATTTACCAATGGTTATAGTCCTTCTAATCGCTTTACCATCTTCTACTACCCATACCTTTGTTCCATCCATTTGCGTATGTATGCAACTGGGGGGAATAATAATTCCTTCAAATTGTTGTGCTTGCAACAATACTTTGCTTATCATTCCAGGGAGCAACTGTTGTTTGGTAGCATCGGATAATGGATGGATAGATGCTTTGATGGTATATGCGTGAGAGAGATGGTTGGCAATCAAGTTCTTTTCAATAACGGTGATAGGAAGAGAATCGGATTGTATTGCTTCAACCAATATGACACCTTTATCTCCGATCTGGATGTCTGCAATATCCTTTTCAGGTATATCAAAAGTGACATTAAATTGTTCAATATCTAATAGTGTAATGATAGGAACAGAAGGAGCAATATGTTGGCCAACTTGTAGGTTACATTCTCCAATAATGCCTTCTCTGGGGGCTTTTAGTGTACAATCCTCCAATTGCTTTTTTGCTATGGCAAACATGGATTTTGCTTGTTGCAATTGGGCTCGTATCTCCACCATTTTTTGTTCGGTAATTCCTCCCTTTTGATACATTTGTTCAGCACGATTGTATCCGTCTTGTGCCTGCGCTAACGTAGCATTAGCAATCTGCATCGCATTGAATGCTTGCAAAGTATCTACTTGTAATAGAGGGGTACCCATCTTGACATGGTCTCCTTTGGCTATGTATATATGCGTGATTATACCGCCACTTGATATACTCAAAGGAATTGTAGCTACTTGTTCTATTCTTCCAATATGCGTATGGGTATAGACTTGAGCTTGTTGATAGATTGTTTGGATTTGTACTTTGATAGGTTTAATGGCTTCTGTTTGGTCGGATTGCATTTTACCACAACTACACAGAAGAGTCAAAAGGAAAAGTATGATGATATTATGCTTGCGTTGCATAGATGAAATGTAAGGAGTGTTGTTGATGTTCGATTAGTTCTTTTTAGCAATCAATGTGATATTATTACCTCGCAGCGATTGTTGTTTGTCTAACTGCTTACCACTATATTGCAAATCAAAGATGATGGTTTGATCATATAGGATACCATTACCACGAACGGTAATGCTAAAATTATCGGTGTATAAACTTCCTGTAGCATTGCCTATAAATGTATCACTATTTTCAGTATATGTGACACTTAATGTTCTTTGAAACTCATCCAATGTAAGTTCTTTTCCACTTAGGGTCGCTTCGGTATGGTAAACGCCACCATTGAGCGTGTTGAAGGTAAGTATATAAATGGAATCGGTTTTATGGATGATATTCAGAGGCCCAATTTCATCATTTAGGACGTACGTGCTGGTATTGCCGATATTGACTTGCCCACTAATTTTATAACTATATTCTCCTGTAAGTGTGTGTATAGGAGATTGACAGGATGCAAAACCTAATAGGGTAATCAACACAAGGTTTGCTGTGATGAATTGGAATCTGCTCATATGTATCGAAATAGATTTATAGTTAAAAAATACCACTCATGCAAAAGTAGTGTTTTTTTTTGGATAAGACAAATTGTATTGTACTTTTTACTACTTTTATGGAACAAAACGTATGCCAAATAAGCCTGTGCTTATTATATATGTTCCGCTGTATGTTGTTCATGCGAACAAATTCCATCCGTAGCAACAGATTATCAGTACTTCTTTCAAATGAATAGTTGAACTATTGGTATTGCTGCGAATAGACCCACGATGTGCGCAATGGCTCTTTGAAGGACAAAATAACAAAAGGAGGAGGGTGTTATACTCCATGCTTGAATATTCCCTATTGCCTCATGAATGCTATTGAGTAGGGTATTTGTATGAAAGAGAAGAGATTAATTATAAACATAGAGCACTTATATACAATGCTCTACGTGTGTTGTTGTAGGCGAAAATACATTGTTTAGTAACCAAATAATACACAAGATGCTTGCTCTCCTTGTTTGCGGATATACAATTGTCCAGGTATAGGATGTTCGGTTCGTATGCCTTGCATATTATAATACTCTATAGTTGCTTGATTAGTTTCTATTTCAGGAATGCTTGTATCTATTCCCCAACGTTCATCCAACCATTTACCGCTGGTACGTAGGAGGTCGTTTACTTTACTGATACGTTTGGATAAATTGGCATTCCCATATTTAGGCCAACGTTGGGCATCAGACGAGGCAGCTTTGCTAAGTAGGGTCAGTTGATTGCTTGTAAAATTGAAGATAGAGTCAAATTGAGAATCATAGAAACTATTCCAAATCTTTTTTACATGTTCTATAAAGCGTGGAAACTTACATATCTCGCCAATCCAGGTCATGTGGTGTTCTCTTCCTTGGTAGATATATTGTGCTTTTGAATAGAAAAATGCACTACCAAAATCCCATACAGGACCAAAGGTCCATTTCTCATTTTCACCTAATTCGCGATAGAAATAGCAACTACCATGGAACGACTCGTAATTATCTACAATTTCTTGTACTATATAAAAACGTGCCAAAGCATCGATATCAACGTGTTGCCACAATTCATCTGAATTTTTATCTCCATAGATCAACTCGTTTAAGCGTGTCATCTCTTCGGTTAGGAATTGTTCTTGTTGAACGGATAATATCTCAGGTGTTTTGTATGTGAAGATAATCTGTTCACCGCATCCTTCGGTTATTTTTATATTAGGTGAATCGTCATAATTATCAATTTCTACCAGCCATCCACCTGTTATTTTATCGGCATCAGTTTCCTCATCTTCTTGTTCTACAATATTTACACGATCCTTATCAACGCGAATAGTCTCTGTTAGAAAATACAGACCAATATAGTCTCCGTTGAGTATCACTTCAATGGGTCTAACTTCAGGAGTCCATTTCATACCTATCATACGACTCAGTTCAAACCCTACAGCATTACGCATAAACCCTTTGTTATCATCAGCGTGAGCTAATAATGCAAAGTGTTTGCTTTTGTTCATTCCCAACAAAGATTGTTTATCTGAAAGTTTGATACGGTATGGTTTCTTATCAAAACCACGCCAAGTCCAGTTGCCTCGCCCTCTGATTTCCATAGAGAGTGGGGTAGAGGCACTACCAATGTTTTGATAGCCACTAATGCCCAATGCGTCAATGTAGTAGGTCGCATTCAAATAGTCTTCTTTGCTTACTATGGGAGCATTGTTTTGGGTTTGGATATGCATTACAGGTAGTGTTCCTGAATATGATGCAGCGTATGTTGTTGTGAGTACCAAAAGAAGTAGTAAAAAAGAAATAACTCGTTTCATGTTTATATTCGTTTGTTTTGTCTTCTATCGCAATCCAATTTTTGATAGAATTATTGATATATATTGTAAAATCGCATCAAAAATACAACATTTTGTATAAATGAGCAAAAAAAGTATGATTTTATCTTCCGAAATCTATACTAAATCTTATTATTGTCTTTTCGTCTTCATTATACATCATTAGCATTGCATTCTTATTCTGTTTTTTATTGTTCTATAATAATGCAGCAAAAAGTAGCGGCAAATGTTCATAAAGTTGCCGCCGATTTGTGTTTTATGGCTTGTGAAGTACGATGAATACTGATAAAATATTTTTTTTACACTTGCCGCTATTTCTGCCGCTAGTTTGTTTGTGTACTTTGGCGAGTGAGCATGTTAATCGCCTTTGTCGAGAAATTTGCCTTAAAACAAAAACATAATTGGATAATTTTCGCATTCAATGGATAGAGTTATGGTAGATTTGTTTGCACATGTCGGAAAAATGAAAGCATCTTCTTAATGAGGTAATATTTTCTAATACTTTAAGACTTCTGTTCTGCACTTTGTACAAAAAAATCATAAAAAAACTTGCACATCTCAAAAAAAAAGTGTATCTTTGCGGTCGGAATCAATTTTCAAACGAACTTGATTTAACCCAACAGACCACATACAACCGTGATATATGGACGATAATTTTGCCATACAATTATTTGAAGGGAAACGTGTCCGCATCGTTTGGGATGCAGATCAGGAGAAATACTATTTCTCCGTGGTAGATATAGTACAAGTGCTAACGGATAGCGCTGACTACCAAACAGCTCGCAAGTATTGGAAGGTGCTAAAAGGCAGACTTAAAAAGGAAGGAAACGAGTCGGTAACAAATTGTTACCAACTGAAATTACCATCCTCTGACGGCAAGAAGTATAAGACAGACATGGCTGATTTACAGGGGATTTTCCGCTTGATTCAATCTGTCCCTTCTAAGAAAGCCGAACCTATTAAGCAATGGTTAGCACAATTGGGTGAGCAACGTATAGATCAAATCATTGACCCCGAACTGACATTCCAAATGGCCGTAGAAGACTATCGCCGCCAAGGATATTCCGAAAAGTGGATCAACGAACGCATGCGTTCCATCGAAATGCGCAAAGAACTGACCGATGAATGGCAACGCGCAGGAATACACGAGCAGAAAGATTTTGCAATTCTAACTAATATTCTAACTAAAGCATGGAGCGGAATGACTACAGGCGAATACAAACGCCATAAAGGTCTTACCAAAGAGAACTTGCGTGATAATATGACGAATGTAGAATTGGCATTGAATACGCTTGCGGAAGTAACGGCTACCGAAATATCCCGCCAACGCAATCCGAAAGGAATGGCGCAGAGTAGTCAGACGGCACGAGAAGGCGGAGAGGTGGCGCGTAATGCACGTGCAGATATAGAAAGCCGAATAGGCCGCTCTGTCATATCATCGAAGCGTGCTTTGGATTACATCCAACCCATAGAAGATACCAAAACAAAAGAATTAGAATAATACAACAATACTAACCCCCTAAAATTACTTATAACTCATCACTTATAGTTTATAGCTAATCCGCAACGATACCGTTGCAAAACATACCGCTGGCTCCGACAGCGTGAAAAAGCGGAGACATATTATTTTATTAACAGCGTTTGCTATTTATTCGAGATACTCCGAAAATTTGGCGATTTAAGAAGTACAACACGAATAAGTTCAGTAAACGCCCGCGCTGTAGCGTGGGCTGAACTTATCGTTGTACGGGTCACGCCAAATACCTCGGAGTGCGATAAGTGATGTCGCGCTCTTTTTTTGTATCTACACAAAAGGTATTTGGATCTCCCGTATTTCCCGATTAAAATAGTTCTGACGCGCAATACCAGCGCAGTATGGATTCTTCCAAACAAGGCTTGTCTGCAAATGAGCAGATTAAGTCAAGGGAACGCGTATCTGCACATGGTGAGGTGTATACAGCCGAGCGTGAGATAAATGCCATGCTCGACCTTGTTAAGCATGAAACGGAACGCATCGATTCTCGCTTCTTGGAGCCCGCATGTGGCAATGGTAACTTCCTCTCAAACATTTTAGACAGAAAGTTGGCTGTAGTAAATAGACTATATGCCAAGAATAAAACTTTGTGGCAATACAACTCCCTTATTGCTATTGGCTCTATTTATGGGATTGAAATTTTGCACGACAATGTGTTAGAATGTCGTGATCGTCTCTACAATCAATTCTATGACATCTACAAAAAGAGATTCTCAAAATCTATCGACGCAGAATTTTGTCAAAGCATACGCTATGTAATAGACA
>ERZ808048.104-NODE-104-length-17304-cov-5.045568_pt1 | contig 17304 bp, 19 predicted proteins | sample MGYA00380197_ERZ808048 | MGnify/ENA primary metagenome ERZ808048 (study PRJEB31490, sample SAMN06133377) | cow dung metagenome | isolation source: M1 | host: cow | place: China: Chengdu | collected 2015-05 ... | reverse complement strand
TGCATATCCTGTCGCGGAAGAGTCGAGGAAGTGGCTTGCTATTAATGCCAGATACATGGGGTGGGACACATAATTCCAGCGGCAGAGATATCTAAGAACTGCCCAGAGAGCGGCTGTTGCTGCCGCGGCGATTCCAACAACAATCAGGATGATCATGAAGTCAAAGGTTGCACCTGCATTTGTGATTCCAAACCATGTAAGGTATGCGAATGCCAGAACCGAGGCCGCTGTTCCAATTCCTGCGAAGACCGGAATGTATGATATGACAACCTTCTTTTTCTGGAGAAGATACGAAATGAACAGCGCAATCATTCCAAAGACAAGGGTTAGGATATAGACCTGCGGAGTGATGAAGAAAATCCACCATGGATCAGGAATGGTTCCTGTGTCTTCTACCACACGAAGCAGCCCGCCAAATAGAACATACGTTAAGGCAGAGAGCATCAGCGGAGTTGAGATTTCAATATTGACCTTGCGAATCCATCGGTAAAGTAAATACAAACCGAGGAGCACTAATAAAGCATATAAGATAGTCTGAACTACTGTATAGTTAGAAGCTTCCAGACTTACAATCCAGGAGTATATTTCCTCAAACATATCAGGACCTTCTATGAGTATAAATGATAATAGGATATTAAAGGATAAAACCTTTGACAAATCGCGCTGGATTCAGCTGCCGCGCGATGTCATTGCCGGACATGATGCATTAAAGCAGCTGCCTCTTGTTGTGTCTGACCTTGGGATGAAGGGTCCGCTTCTTGTGCTGTCTGGAAAGAATACTATGAATAGTGTCGGGCAAAGAGTTGTAGGACTCTTAAAAGACGCTGGTTTTGAGGTCGGTTCGTTAATCGTAGGCGAGATTACATACGAAGAGGTTACAAGGGTTGCAAATTATTCGCAGGAAAATAGAGCAGTTCTGCTGATTGCTGTCGGCGGTGGAAGAGTTATCGATATCGCAAAAATTGTTTCGTACAATATTGATATCCAGTTTATCAGTGTTCCAACAGCAGCATCTCACGATGGAATTGCTTCGTCTCGCGCATCGATTCATACTGATGATGGAAGTGTGAGTGTGGCTGCTCACCCGCCTCTTGCAATCGTTGCGGACACTGAGCTTCTGGCATCAGCTCCGCATCGTTTAACGGCCGCAGGTTATGCAGATACTATCGCAAACTATACGGCAATTCTTGACTGGGACAAATCAATTCGAGAGACGGGAGAGAAAGGAAGCGAGTACGCAACAGCTCTTTCGATGATTGCGGCAGAACTTATGGTCGAAAATGCACATCTCATCAAGGAGTATGATGAGCGTGCGGCATGGATTGTGATGAAGGCACTTTTTGCATCCGGTGTGGCTATGAGTATTGCCGGCAGTTCAAGGCCTGCTTCCGGCGGCGAACACAAGTTTGCCCACATGCTTGAAAAAATTGCTCCAGGCAAGGTTCTCCACGGAGAAGCATGCGGTCTTGGTACAATTCTTTCGATGTACTTACACGGAGGAGACTGGGTGCGCATCCGCGATTCGCTTCGGATGATTGGTGCTCCGACAAACCCTGCTGAGCTTGGTTTATCTGATGAAGAGGTTGTTGAGGCGCTTGTTCGAGCAAAAGAGATTCGTCCTGAAAGACGTACGATTCTCGATAACTTAACAGAAGATGAGGCACGCGAAGCAGTACAGGCACTGTATGAGGAGGAATAAATGGAGGAAGAACGAATTATCACAATCGTAGGCTCGGTTCTCGCAAAAGAGGGGGCGGAGTTTGTGTATGCAGGGCCTGACTCTGCATGTGAAGGATGCAAGGTTTCGCGTGTCTGTCACAACACGAAGCTTAGAGCAGGCAGACGGTACAAAGTTGTTTCAACCAGAAAGACTCACCACGAGTGTCCGCTTCATGAAGGCGGAGCAGAAGCGGTCGAGGTGTCCGATGCTGAGATTACTGTTGTTATTCCAACCAGTCAGGCGACCCGCAGAACGCGGATTGTGTATCAGCCGGTCTGTGATGAGAAGTTCTGCAAGGGTTATGCTTTCTGTCATCCGGACGGTGTTGTTGAAGGGGAAAAGTATGTGGTCTTGGAGGTTCTTGGTTCTTACTCTGAGACATGTCCGAAGGGGATTAAGAATCTGAAGCTTTCAAAACTCCGGCACGTTCCGTGAGTTTTTTTTTGGTCAAATATAATATAAAAAAAGTATCCGGTAGTAATTCTTTGGAATTACTCAACGTTTTTCAGAGTGTTTTTATCGTAGCGGGAAATAGTTGCATCCTTCTGGTTCTGATACTTTGCATCCGGCTTTTTATCGTACGGACACTCACAGCGTTTTGTAACGTAGAACACAAGCTGACCAATCGGCATACCTGCATAAACTCTAACCGGTCTGCAGTTTGCATTACACATCTCAAGAGTAATAGTGCCGGAGAAACCTGCATCAATCCAGCCACCTGTCTGGTGAAGCTCGATACCAAGACGTGCAACACTGCTCTTTCCCTCAATAGAAGACACAATATTGTCCGGAAGGGTAACACACTCAAGAGTCTCTGCTAAGACAAACTGTCCCGGCATAATATCAAAGTATGCACTCTTTCTCTCCTGAACGTGGGTATGTAAAGTCTCGCGGTTAAACGGATCGATAACATCATCGCACGGCTCATACCAGACAAAATGGTTTCCAAGACGGATATCAAGTGAATTCGGCTGAACAAGTGCCGGGTCATACGGATCAATTTTGATAAAGCCGCGTTTGATGTGGTCAGCAATTTCCCAATCTACCAGAATCATACTATAACTATTCGCCTTCTCATTTGATAAATATAGGTGGTAGTTTCATCTCAAAAGGTTAGTTATACTTCAACCGCCAAATAATAACACATACATGTCGCGAGCAAAGACCGTGCAGAAATATATCAGAACCACCTTAAAACTCCAGCTCAAAGATAAGCCGGGAGAACTCTTAGCCGCAATCAGACCAATCTCTGAAAGCGGTGCCAATATCATCACCATCTCTCACCAGAGAGACGAAGAAGACCCGGGATCTGACTTAATTGTAGATATCGTCATCTCCCATCAGGAAGCAATTCTTCCAAAACTCTTAGACGCACTTCGCGCAAACGGAATCATGATTTCCCGTGTCGGAATCGAACGCCTGATGTGTACCAAGACCTTCATCTTAATAGGACACATATTACACACCGACTTAACCGACACCATCAACAGAATCGACAAAAAAGACATCACCGAAGTCACTGAACTTCACATGATTATGCCGAACATGGATGAGCCGTCAACAGCAAAACTCACCATCAAAGCAGTTACCGAAGCAGAAATGGATGGCGCAATAGAACAGCTCGAAGCAATCGCCGCAGAAAAACAGCTTATGATTGTCGATGAACTTGGAGGACGCTTATAATGAAAGTAGCATTAATCGGAATGGGTTCTGTCGGACGCGGAGTTGCCCACGTTCTCAAAAATGACTCCCGCTTCAAAATCGTAGCCGCCGCCGACTCAAAGAGCGGAACTGTAAACCAGGAAGGCTTAGACATTGAACGCCTTCTCCAGGCAAAGAAAGAAACAGGACGAATTGGAACTCCGGACTGGACGGCATTCAGAATCTCAGCCGAAGTCGATTACGATGTCTTAATCGAAGTAACCCCGACCAACGCTGAAACCGGAGAACCGGCACTTTCCACAATCAAAATCGCATTATCCCGCGGAAAACATGTGGTTACCTCCAACAAGGGACCAATCTCATTATACTACCGCGAGCTTGAATCCTTAGCCGAAGAAAACGGAGTTGCTCTCCGCTTCGAAGGAACAGTTGCAGGAGCTGTTCCAATCATCAACGGAATCAGAAACGGCCTTGCAGGAAACAAAGTAAAAGCACTCTTCGGTGTCTTAAACGGAACCTGTAACTACATCTTATACAGAATGGAAGAGGAAGGATTAACCTACACCCAGGCATTAGCAGAAGCCCGTGACTTAGGATATGCAGAAGCAGACCCAACCTATGATGTAAACGGAACTGACGCAGCAATCAAACTCGTCATTCTCGCAAACACCGTTCTTGGAATGAACGTCACCTTAAAAGATGTTCAGCGTACCGGAATCGACCGCTTAACCCCTGAAGCAATCAAGATGGCCCACTCAACAGGACAGACCATCCGATTAATTGCATCCCTCTACCCGGACAAGAAGGACCTGGAAGTCTCTCCGCGTCTTCTCTCCGAAGACGACCCGTTAGTTCTTTCCGAGACATTAAACGCAGTAACTGTTGAAACAGAATATGCCGGAGACGTCACCTTCATCGGACGCGGAGCAGGTTCTGTTGAGACTGCATCTGCAATTCTCTCGGATTTACTGTACATCTACGACAAATATGGTTTCTAAGGAAAAACGAAGCGGTGTTCTTCACCGCCGTACTCTTTTTATTCAGGCAATGCGTCGAAAGACGTTTGAGTCCGGATATTTTACAACAGCTGACATCGCAGAAGAGGCAGATGTCCCGCGCTCAACAGCCCAGGACTGGGTAAACCGCTTAATTCTTGAGGGCTGTATCTTTGTAAAAGAGGAAAAGAGAGGAAGAAGCCCTGCACGCTATGCATCCCGCAGTGCGATGCCGAAGAGTACCTGCCGCAGAATATTCACAACTGTTGACGGAGACAACGTAGAGATTTTCCACGAATGTCTATCAAGCGGATGTGCAGGATTTTGTGAGTTCCATCACAGAAACGCGGGAGGGGCTGCTGTCGAGGTCTCAAGAGACGGAATGATGTTTCAGGAAAGAGCAAGCCTTTCCTCATCATCTCCAATCAATTTAGATAAAGCAGCAGTAGGTCTTCTCTCCGTAGAACTCGAAGGAGACGAGGTTGTACAGACTATCCAGTCAGTAAGGGGCGGTCCTGCATACTCTCTTTCCTCAATGATGGGTATGGCAAAAGGAGTATCAGGAGTTTCTGTATCTGTCAAAGACGGAGTGGTCACTGGAAAAGTTCGAACCAAAGCTCTCGTCCCTGTAACAATCGGAGTGGATGATACTGACAGAAAAGGATGCGGGGGAGCTACATTTGCCTTAACTCACGCTTTGATGAAGTACCTGACCGAATCAGGCGATGTGATTCCAATCCGTCACCAGGTGGCATCTCTTTCACAGGATATCGAGGAGATGACAGCCGGAAACTCATGCAGTTTCTTAGAGGTTGCTGTAACTCCTGAGGCCTTCCCGAATCTGCTCGCCAAGGTATGCCGTTTTGTTGAAGATGAAAGTGTGTCTGAAGAATGGGGTGTTGCCATTCTTCGCGGAATCTTTGTTCCAAAAGAGATGGAAGCCTTAGCGGCCGAAATCAGATGCGGACGTGTGTCTCTTGATTATGTAAAAGAGAAAGCGAAAGCCTGCGGTGTTCAGATTTTTGGAGGACGCGGGATTATCGGTGCATGTGCCGCTGTAAGCCTCAAACACCAGCCGCAGGAAGTTCTCTTAGACAGCAGAGTGCAGATGCACTGAAAGTTTGGATACTAAACTTTCAACCTGCTCTACGGCAAGACCCACATATGCCTCTGCATTAAGATATGCTAATAGTTCCTCTTTTTCGAACAGAGACATAATCTCGGTCCCTTCCAGAACATCAGAAAGAGGCCGTTTCTCATCCAATGCCAAAAGGCTTGCTTTTCTTATTATCTCATGAGCAGTCTGTCTTGCCATTCCGCGTTTTGCCGCCTCAATCATCAGAGATTCAGCGAGGTTTACACCCTGCAGATAATGCAGATTGTATGACACAGCCTCTTCATTAATCGTCAGATTCCCGATAACATTTGCCGTAATTTTCAGACAGTGATCTGTTAAGACTGATGCCTCAGGGAAGGTAATCCTCTCAGTTGCCGAGTTTGTTAAGTCACGCTCGTCCCATAGTGTGTTATTCAAAAGAGCCGGTTCAACCATACCGCGAATAATTCTTGCAAGACCGCATACCTGCTCACACTTAATCGGATTTCTCTTGTGAGGCATGGCTGACGAACCCACCTGATTTTTTCCAAACGGCTCTGCAACCTCCCCAATCTCGGTTCTTTGAAGAGAGCGAATCTCGACCGCAATTTTTTCAAGAGTTGTTACACAGTTTGCAAGGAAAAATATGTACTCTGCATATCTGTCTCTGGACACAACCTGCGTTGAAACATCGACTGCTCCGAGATTCAGATACTTCATCATCTCATCCTGTACGCGCATTCCATCCTTTCCAAGAGAGGCCATAGTCCCTACAGCTCCTGTAAGTTTTCCAACACAAACTCTTGGCCGAAGCTCCTCTAACCTCTCTAGATGACGTGCAGTCTCTGCTGCCCAGACAGCAAAGCGAAGTCCGTATGTCATCGGAAGAGCGTGCTGACCGTGAGTTCTTCCAATGCAGACAAGATGCTTTGTTTCTTCAGCCCGTTTCAAAAGAACAGACAGCAGGTGTCTTAACTTTTCATCTAAGATATCAAGAGCCTCTTTTATCTGAAGTCCTAAGGCTGTATCTAAAATATCGTTTGAGGTTGCTCCGAAGTGAACAAAACGCCCGGCGTCTCCGCAGACTTCAGAAATTGCCTGAATAACAGCCATCACTTCGTGGCTGTTTTGCTCCTCGATTTCCCTGGCTCTTTTATGTGATGCAAATCCTGCTTTACCGATGATTTCATCCGCATCCGATTTACTGATGATACCGCATACTCCAAGGGAGTGGGCAAGTGCTGTCTCTGCTTTTACAATGCATGAGAAACGGTTTTCCTCGCTCCACACCTTCTTCATCTCTGGCGTTCCGTAGCGGAAATCAATCGGGTGGATTATCATAACAGTATATGTGCTTTGTTAAGGAAAATAGTTTGAGGAAAAACGTATCAGAAATTTTGGCTTTTTTCGTTCGGAGGGGAAGCCACGTGCTTACTTCCTGCCGTCTCCGAACGAATCGCGGAGGTTAGCTTTTGCCAAAGAATTGTAATTGGGGATTTTGGAAAAGGCATAAACCTTTACCTATATTTATCTATGCTTTCCAAGTTTATAAATTCTATTCCCGTTTTTCCTCGAGTTCGGCAAGACGGATGTAGCATGCAGTCTTCTTTTCGAGGTCTCCGATTTTGTCTAAGGCTTCTGCAAGAAGGGTTAATGTCTCCTCATCGTCTTCAGCGAGAAGGAGAGCACGCTCGAAACATCCGGCGGCATCTGCGTTTCTCTCAAGGGAAAGAAGGGCTTTTCCCCTTCCCTTCCATGCATCCGCATCGTTTGGGGTGAGTTCTGCAAGACGCAGGTATGCTTCTGCCGCTTTTTCAAATCTGCCCTGCTCAAGACAGGTGTCTGCTGTCTGCTGCCAGAACAGCGGGTTGTTTGTCGGGTGGAAGGTCATAGTTACTCGATAATTTTCATCATCGGGTATCCGTTCTCGAACTTTAAGGATGCTTTGCAGGTAGCATCACCGAACTTGGTTTCGATTACTGCATCATACATTGCTCCGGTCAGTTCAGAGTATCCGAATGGGTTCTCATTCATTAAGGAACGGTCGAGGGTTACCTTGATGCTTGTTACATAAGGCTGAAGGGAGACTGCGCTCTCGATAGCTGCCTCTACTTTGTCTGCGGTTGCTCTGGAGATTGGAGTTCCAACGAACTGGTGGTAGAGTGCTCCAAGTTTAATTGCTGCTTCAAATACTGCGTTTTCTCTGTCGGTTGCCATAATTTTTACCTCAAATTAATTTTACTGTGTCATTCTTCGGCGTTAAGAGTTCACCATTACGCCTCATTGTTTCAATCATCTTCTCGACTTCCTCTTTCGAGTAGTTCATCGAGACCATCTTTGCATAAACTGCATCAATCTTTGCGGCTCCTCCGTCCATGCACTCTTTAATTGTGTCTTTTAAGTCACGGCGAAGGGTTCTGCCTGCTTTAGTGGTGCCTGATGCAATCTTGTCGATATCAAGATTTCCGGTCTTTGGATCGTATGCGACCTGTCTAAGACATGTATCTACGATTTTGATGACACGTGTTGCATCATCCATCTCGATTGTGTCAGCGAGACGAACACGTGCGCTTGCTTCGGCAAGTCTGACAAGTGCCTCTAACTGACGTGCAGTGACAGGGACAGGTTTGTCCTGGTTGTCGTATGCAACGCTTCTCAGTTTCTTGTAGTACTCGACAAGTGCATCCTTTGCTTCGGGCGTTAAAAGCGGGAAGCAGTTGCGTTTTGCGTATGCGAGATACTTTCGAAGCATTACAGCATCGATTTCTGCTGTAACCGGGGCAAGCTCCTGTTTGAAGTACTCTTCATCCGCTCCGGGAATCGGATACTTCTGGTGCCGCATAATCTTTTCTCCCGCAGAGTGGGATTTTAAGATGTGGTTTGCGATGTTTAAATCGCGGGTCTCGTTCGGCTCATCTTTTAAGATGAAGATTAAGTCGAAACGAGATAGTAGTGACGGCGGCATATTAATCTGCTCGGAGATGTTTGAGTACTCGTCAAATCTTCCAAGCTTCGGGTTTGCCGCTCCAAGTAGGGAACAGCGGGTTCTAAGGGTTGCGTTGATTCCGGCTTTTGCAATCGAGATGGACTGCTGTTCCATTGCTTCGTGAAGCGAGGAACGGTCATCCTTTTGCATCTTATCCATTTCATCAACCGCGGCCATTCCTTTGTCCGCGAGAACTAAAGCTCCTGCTTCAAGTGTCCACCTGCCGTCTCCTAAGTCATCTTTAACAGCGGCAGCGGTAAGACCCGCAGACGATGCAGACTTTCCTGATGTGTACACTCCACGCGGTGCGAGTTTGATGACGTAACGCAGAATCTGGGATTTTGCAATACCCGGGTCACCAACTAAGAGCATGTGGATGTCGCCTCTAAGACTGCTTCCGTCCGGCATCTCTTTTGCGATTCCGCCAAAGAGCTGGAGAGCGATTGCCTCTTTGACATCCTCATTTCCGTAGATTGTCGGAGCAATGGAGCGGGCGATTTTTCCATAAATTCCCGGATCTTTTGCCATCTCAATAATGGCTGCTTCGTCCTCTTCTGTGATGTTTACTTCTTCGAACTCTTTTACAGAGATTTCGATGGAGTTACATTCGATGTAGAGGTCAAAGACGGTACTCTTCTGTCCGTTCTGGACACGCTGAACGCTCCTTAAGATTCCGTTGATGATTACACGGTCTCCAGGGGTTACTGTTCCGCAGATGTCATCAACACAGTCGATATCAATTGTCTGCGGCTGTTCTCCGCCGCGAAGTCCTTCCGGTGTTTCCTGTACACGGAGTTTCTGCGAGTCGATAAAAGTCGAAAGACTCTGGATGAGCTCGAGTTTTTTCTGTGTACACTCAGCGTTTCCGCACATGTCAGGTTCGCTGTAGCTTCCATACTCCTGTGCTTTTTTGGTGATGTGTCCATTTGCACAGCGGAATGCTCCGATAACAAGCCTTGGACGAACTTCGGTTGCACGACGGATGATTCCATCTACACTGATGAATTTGTTGATGTGCTCGGATCTGATATCGCGAACGAGTGTTTTTCTTGGAAGGTGGATGAATCTGATGTTTGTTTTGTTTATGATTTCATCCGAGATGTCGTTTCCTTCGATATCTTTTCCAGAGATTAAGTGAGCGGCACGGATTGCGTCTTTGATGTCATTTAAGGTTTTTCCGGGGTGTTCGAGCAGGTCATCTGCCAGAATTGTTCCGGTCTTACCGTATTTTTCGAGGACGTCGTAGCCTATTTCCAGAGAGCGGGTGCTTGGAAATTCACGCGAGATTTTGTTGAGCTGGGCTTTACACTTCTTTTTTAAGAAGCCTGCCCATTGTTCGGCTCTGTCGATTACTTCGAGTTCTTCCACACTTCCTCCTTGTTGTAACTATATGATGTCTCGTTAGATAAGGGCTTTGGATGACTGTCTTTGTATTCTAAATGCGGCAGCCGGCAGTAATGAGTTAGTGTAAACATATCCTGTAAGCGAAGATGGAATCATAAAAACGTGATAGACTTCCTGTTAGAATAAAATAGTTAGAGATTTTCTAACAAACCAGTATTTTTCAAAAATAGAGGTTGTTAGAAAATCTCAGTTATTCAGAAATCCTACAGACTTCTGCTAAAATCTTCTTTGCATAAAGTTCATCTTCGCCGCCGCACTTTCTGATTAACTCGAAGTCATACAATATTTTCTGCTTCAAATCATCAGAGTGATTAAACACATAGCGTGTTGCGTGAACTGTTGCATCAATTACTGCATCGAACCCGCGGTTTACCCTGCGGATTCCAGGAGATATGACACACTCTAAGACAGGTGTTAAATCAATCATATAGGTCTGCTCTGTCTCGTGTGTGACCTCGGCTTTGAAACCAATCCATGCGTCAGCTTCAGATAAACGCTGCATATCACCTTCTGCTGTAAGTTCTGACGGCTCAACATCAGAAAAAGCATAGCGGGCATAAAGAGATGCACGGGAGACAAAGTTTGCAGTAACCCATCCGTATTTTCTGATGTTCTCTTCGGTCTTTGAACCTTTAAAGAGAATCATCTTAGGACATTGTCCTTCTCTTTGGATAATTCCGATTGGGGCAGCATTATCCTTAGTTACAGCGATAATCTCGTTGATTCCGTGGCTTAGTAATCCCATTCCCATCCCTCGATGAGTGCCACAAAGATTCCGGCAATACAGATATCTGCAAGAGAGCCCGGGTTTATTCCCTCAAAGATACACCATGCATCAAGCATCTCCTCTGACAGCAGACCGTTTTTCGCCATCATTGCAGAGTTTCTAAGCTCTTCAGCTGTTGCCGGTCCGAACTTCTTGATAACGAAAGTATCTAAGTGGCGGGAAAGCATGTCGAGGAAAGCGGCAGGGATAGCAGAGCTTCCGCCTTCAGACGATTTTAAGAGGTCTGCCATTTCGCGGGTTAAGGCAAAGCCGTTTGTCCACTCGCGGGCAACCATGTCGTTTTCTGCTGAAAACTCCATGACGTTATACATCGTCATGCCGTCTTCTCTTAAACGGTTCAGCGACTCGGGGTCGTTGATATCCATATCCGAGGTCTCGGAAACACGTACAGCAGTAAGTCCGAATGCTTTGTAGAACAAAACTGCATCCTCGACTGTTGTTTCTTTTACAACACGGCATGCTCCTTCAATTCCTTTTCCTTTTAAGAGAGGCAGGAGAAGAATGAACGCTCCAAAGTGAGTATTTCCTCCGTTGTGACCATTTGTTAAGCGGACTGCCTCGTACATAGCCTCTCCTAAAGCCATGCCGTGAATGTTCTGGAAAATCTTTCTGGCTTTGACTGCGGAGTTTAGGAAATGCTCTAAGCGTGTATCATCATAATCATGCTCGCGGTCAATGTTTCCTGGTTTGCGTTTTGCGCAAACCTCAAGAAGCATAGCAAACTCGGCAAGTTCTGCGGCGTTTTCTGCACTAAGCATAATTCACCCGAAAATTTCGTCCATGATTGCTTCGGAAAGTTCACGCTTCAGCTTCATATATTCATTCTTCGGAAGCTTGACAGACTTTAAGGTCATGTCGCGGAACATACATGGAGTAGAAGATTTACAGCAGAAAGCAAGGCTTCCAAAGCAGGTGTGGCTTCCTTCAGCAAGAGGAGTTCCGGCAACAGCTTCTTCTTTAAGCTGGGTGTATGCTCCGTACTCGAGTCCGATTGTGTTTAAAGTCGGAAGAAGAGCACACTGCTTGATTGGCATACAGCAGAAGGCAAGAGATCTGTAGTCTCCTCCGCGGCAGAGCTGTTTTGGAGCATTGTACCATCCGACTTCGTCAGCGATGGCTCTGATGTAGCGGTCAAGGAGGGTAAGAACTGCAGGCTCTGCACGGCGGGCGAGGGAAACTAAGTCTGCTCCATGGGAGAAGTACTCCATCATGGAGTCCGGGGAATCAACACCGTTGTTTGCGATGATTACGAGCGGACAGCTGTTTCTAATCTGTCTGAGTTTGGATGCTCCAAAGTCCATTAAGTCAACGTGGAGAATCTTTGCCCCTGCCTTCCAGAGTGATTTGGCTAAGGCTTTATCGTCAGTGATGCCTGCTCTAATCTTGACAGAAACAGTGTATCCTGCTTCAGCTAAGGCTGATACAATTTCACAGAGGCGGGCAGTATCCTTTAAGAGTGCTTCTCCGCATCCGGCATCGACCATCGCCGGCTGTCTGCAGTGAGCATCAATCTCGTAGATTACATCCTTTCCAAAGATGGATGCGGCCTCTAAGAATGCCTCTTTTGTACATCCTCTCAGATTCAGACCTGAAACAACTCCTGCATCCTCAAGCATTGCAAGTTCGGTTGAGATATCATCAAAGGATGCTTCGAACTCCTTTCTTCCGCATGCTTCGATTTCCTTTGAGGCTTTTCTTGAGGCCTCATCAATACTGTATCCTCCGATAAATGCAACACCTGCGTGTTCTGCTCTCTCGATTACATATGCGGCATCGGTGATTCCTGCCATCGAGGAGAGGACAATTGGTGTTTTGAGCTGCTTTCCAAGAAGTGATATGAACCTGCTGTTTCCTGCCATTTGAATGATATATGTATGCTGTATAGAGTATTATTATATTGGGTGGCATGCCCCAACAGTGGAGTAATTAAACTATGAGAGCAAACATTATTCTATGACCGGAAATATCGAGCCGGATGCACCCTTTGTCGAGGGGGTAAATCCGGACATCACAAATGAGAGGGATGAACTCCAGTTTCTCAGGCGTGAAACCGAGACCCTCCAGAAAATCATTCGTGCAGAGCGAAAGGAAAATGACACTTTAAGGGTCGAAAATAACAAACTCCGCATGGATAACACCCAGCTGAAAAAGGAAAATAATCAGCTCAAGCGTCTCCCCCTCTTCGTTGCAGTAGTCCTCGAAAAACTCAGCAACAACGAAGTTTATCTCCGCCAGATGGGAAATAATCAGGAATACGTTACCCAGACAACAGCCGCAGTCTACGACAGAATCAAAAGCGGAACCAAAGTTGCTGTAAATAACACCTTATCCATTGTAAAAATCATGGGCGACTCAGTAGATGTCCGTGTCAAAGTCATGGAAGTCGAAGAAAAGCCTGAGACATCCTTCGATGACATTGGAGGTCTCAAGGACGAAATCGTAGAAGTCCGTGAAGCTGTCGAGTACCCGCTTACAAAACCTGAGGCATTCGAGAAGTTTGGAGTTGTCCCGCCAAAGGGAGTTCTTCTCTACGGACCGCCTGGAACCGGTAAGACATTAATCGCAAAAGCAGTTGCGCACAATGCAGGTGTTCCGTTCTTAAGACTTGCAGGCTCTGAACTTGTCCACAAATACATCGGAGAAGGAGCACAGCTTGTACGCGACCTCTTCAGTATGGCAAGAGAGCTTGCCGAAGAGAACAACGGTGTTGTTGTATTCATCGACGAAATCGATGCTGTCGGAAGCATGAGAACCAACGACGGAACATCAGGTTCTGCTGAAGTCCAGAGAACCTTAATGCAGTTACTCGCAGAAATGGACGGCTTCAACAACAGAGGAAACATCAGAATCATCGCTGCAACCAACAGACCTGACATGCTCGATGCAGCACTGCTTCGTCCGGGACGCTTCGACCGCTTAATCAAAATCCCGGCACCTGATGCAGAAGCAAGACAGCAGATCTTCCACGTCCACACAAGAAAGATGGAAGAAGCAGGAGCTCTCGAGAACATCAACTACCGCGAGCTTGTAACCTTAAGCGACGGATTAACCGGAGCTGAAATCGAAGCAATCTGCCGTGAAGCAGGTATGCTTGCCATTAGAAACGACAGCGACAAGATTACCGCAGAAGACTTCCTTGCGGCAATCAGAAAAGTACGCCACTCAGAAAAGGATGAGTCCTGGCGTGATGTAATGTATCTCTAAAATGCAGGTTGTCTGTATCGCAAAACAGGGAGTTAATCTCTATCAGACACTGACGGACTCGGAAACGAGCCGTCACATTCTTCGTTTTTACCACCCCGAAGACATCAGGTACGGAGTGCGCGTAAATGTATCCACAGTATCCAGTGCTTTATCTCTTCTAAGCGAAATCCGCTGGTACTTAATGCGGTATACTGCAGTCTCACTAATCGAAGATGTTGAGCATGGTGTATACTTAACCCGCGAACTTGCAGGCAAAGTCTACGAGGAACGCTCTGTACAGTTAAGCGATACATGGGAACACTCATTCAGATTTGCGGTAACCGAAAACGGCGAGTCCTGCAAAGTTCCAATCGGAGTAGACACACCTGCCGGAACAATTCTCTCTTTTACCGTGTGGGGAACAGAGCGGGAATGCCCGTAATTTCCACACAAATTACATTATCATAAAAAACAAACAGATAAGTACATTATGGCTCTCCGACTTTCATTCACACTGGACTCTGTACTCTCAGAGAGGATTGACCAGTTTGCAAAGAAACAGGAACTCGATAGAAATGAAGCTGTACTTCTCTTAATCGAGCATGGTTTAGACCTTGCGGCAGAGGAAGGAATCGTTGAACCAATCCGCGACCGTGACTACAAAAAGGAGGCGCGTATGCAGAAAAATATCGATTCCATCACAAGCGGACTTGACGATTTAAGAAAGGAAGTCCGCTCCATGCACCATCTACTAAACATGAGCCTGAAAAACGCAGAAAAGAAAACAACCAGACGCGGTTTGTTCAAATAAGTGAAACCATGAAGAAAACCTACATTATCGGACACCGGCATCCTGATACTGATTCAATCTGCAGTGCAATAGGATACGCAGACCTTCTAAACAGAAACGGACAGGGAAACTATATTCCGGCATGCTGCGGAAAACTGAATGCAGAGTCACGCTATGCCTTATCCAAATTCGGTGTTGATGAGCCGGCACTCGTATTAAACGTTGAACCGTCTGTATCAGACTTATCCAGAATCCACCAGGAAAAAGCTCTAGGCTCTACTCCGACGATTGATGTCATCCACATGATGGACGAGAAGGACATGCGAAACCTTCCAATCATTGATGAATCAGGAAAGCTCTTAGGACTTGTGAGTGAACACGGTCTAGCACGTGCATATGTATCAAACACCAAGATGGATACTCTTGCTGTCTCTCCGATTCCGGTCGAAACTCTGACCAGAATTCTGCACGGAGAAATCCGCGTCAAGAAGCATGATGTCCTGGAAGGTTCGGTCTACATCTCAATTGATGCACTGCACGTTATTCTTTCACGTATCACCGAGAAAGATATCGCAATTGTTGGAGATGACGAGCCGACACAGTTAGCTCTCGTATCTGCCGGAATTGCAGCAATTATTATTGCAGACTCTGCACCGGTTGGAGAACGTCTTTTAGCATCAGCAGAGGCACGCGGGGTCACAGTAATCTCAACGGATGCAGACGCATTCGGTGTTGCAAACCTCATCCACTTAACTCTGCCTGCAGAAAGAATTATGTCAACAGATGTTCCGCGTGTTAGAATGGAGGATACAATCGAATACGTCCAGCAGGTTGTATCAAACGCAAAGTACCGCGCGGCCTGTGTTGTTGATGCAGACGGAAAACTGCTTGGAACAATTTCCAGAAACACGTTAATGGAGGATGCTGCAAAGGCAGTCATTCTCTTAGACCACAACGAATACGGACAGGCTGTTCAGGGAATCGAAACCGCAGACATCATTGAGATTATCGACCACCACCGCTTAGGGGCAATGACCACCTTAAAGCCAATCCGCTTCGACATGGAGCCTGTCGGTTCAACGTCTACCATCATTGCCAGAAGATTCCGTGAAGCAGGTGTTACTCCATCCAAAGAAATCGCAGGCGTTCTCCTTTCCGGAATCTTATCCGATACTTTAGGACTTAAGATGTCGACCACAACCAGAAATGATGTGGATATGGTAGCCTACCTCTCTGCTCATGCGGAAGTGGATGCAGAGGAGTATGCAGAGGAGTTAATCTCCGAAGGAATGGCTCTGGCCGGAATGACACAGTCTGTTCTCTTGGACCGTGATACCAAAGAGTTCACTCTTTCTGCAAAACGTGTTATAATCGCACAGGTATTAGTCCCGTCCTATGAGTATGCCGCAGCAAGAAAGGATGAGATTTACGAAGCACTCCATGAAAAACTGAACGAACCGCACGCACCGGATATGTATATCGCCCTTTATACCAGTGTTTCAGAGATGGGCTCTGATATGTTTGCTGTAGCAGAGGATAAGCTATTAGCATCTGCTCTTCACTGGGATTCTCCAATGCACCTTCCGGGAGTGGTTTCCAGAAAGAAGGACTTCGTTCCAAAATTCGGGCACATATTAGCCTCCAACCTCTAACTTTTTTTAATCCGCTCTCAAAGGGTTTCCAAACCTTAATATTCTAAAGTTACCTTATATTTACTCATGGCTGATAAAATCGCAGAAATTGTTTCAGAGCTTGAGTTTGTTGCGGATATCGAAGGGGAAAAGGACTGCCTGATGTCTCAGCAGGGAAACCTCTGGTTCAATGTTGATGTTCCAAAGGGACACGGTTTAAAGAGCGGCGATAAAGTTCGGGTAATCGTTGAGCGTGTCGAGTAATCATGAAAGACTTTCTTGACCGTGACCCAATAAACCCGCGAAATGTCTTAATTGGAGGACTTGTTGTTCTTCTTGCAGGACTTATCATTATTCTGTTCCTTTTCTCGGGAGGTTCAGGAGTTGATGCAGATACGCCGGTTTATGATGACGGCATCTTAAAGACAACAATTTCCTACACAGGAGATGAGCCGGAAAAGGTATGGGTTCAGTACAATATATTCCGCCAGGATGGAATGTTTTCTTCAACGCAGATAGGAAACACCTTCTCGTTTGTTGAGACACTCACCAAAGGAAATACATTATCAGAGTGTCCGGTGGAACTTGAATCAGGCGAGTACAAGATTTTCATCTACATCTCAACCTTTGAAGAAAATCCAAAGCGTCTTGCCGGATACATTCGAACAATTCAGATAGCATGAGAATATTTGATAATGCTCTTCTCTATAATCCGGTATCCTGTACATGGATACCCTCTTCTTTCTCTGTTGAAAAAGGTAAAATCAAGGCTGTCGGAAAGCCGGGGTCGCTTTCAGGACATCTTGTTTTCGATCTCGAAGGGGCTCGTGTAATCCCCGGACTTATTGATTCACACGTACACATTGAAAGTTCTCTTTTAACTCCTGCAGAGTTTGGAAGACTTGTTTTACAGCACGGAGTTACAACCGTTATCGCAGACCCGCATGAAATAGCCAATGTTGCAGGCACTGCCGGAATTGATTTCATGATATCGGATGCCGAAAACTCTCCGGCAGATATCTTCTTCATGGTTCCGTCATGTGTTCCGGC
>ERZ808048.103-NODE-103-length-17319-cov-10.451920_pt1 | contig 17319 bp, 17 predicted proteins | sample MGYA00380197_ERZ808048 | MGnify/ENA primary metagenome ERZ808048 (study PRJEB31490, sample SAMN06133377) | cow dung metagenome | isolation source: M1 | host: cow | place: China: Chengdu | collected 2015-05 ... | reverse complement strand
GTTAACAACTCGGTTATCCTACGTATATCTTACGTATATGTTACGTATATCCTACGTATATCCTACGTAATTGACAGCGGAAAGAGTGTGTCGATGAAAGGGGAAAACTGAAAACTGAAAGCGGAAAGGTTACAGATGCAGGTGGCGGAGGGCGGCTTCCTCTTTGGCGGTCATCTGGGCTTTGGTTTCGGGGGTTTTGTCGGCTTGGCCTGTGAGGTGGAGTAGGCCGTGGATGATGATACGGTGCAGTTCGTGAAGGAAAGGTGCGCCTACTTGTTGGGCGTTGGTGGCAACCGTGTCGAGCGATATATAGATGTCGCCATTCACGCGTGTGCGCGTGGTATAATCAAAGGTGATGACGTCGGTATAGTAGTCGTGCTGGAGAAACTCTTGATTGACGGCAAGGATCTTCTCATCGTCGCAGAAGATATAGTTGAGGTCGCCTACGGAGTAGCCGTATTGAGCTGCGGTGCTCTTGATCCATTGTTCGACTTTGCGGAAGTCGACAGTTGACAATTGACAGTTGGCAGTTGAGATGTTGTCGAAGTGGAAAGTGATCATGTTCGTGTTTAGTGAACGCGGCAAAGCCGCTACTGTTTAGTGTTTAGTGTGATTAGCCGAAGAAGATATTGGCGACGGTGAAGGCGGCGATGACGCCGATGAGGTCGGCGATGAGGCAACAAACGACTGCGTGGCGGGTGTCCTTGATGCCGACGCTACCGAAGTAAACGGCTAAGACATAGAACGTGGTATCGGTGGTGCCTTGCAATATGCAGCAGAGGCGACCAACAAGCGAGTCGGCACCGTGGGTAGTCATCGCCTCAATCATCAGTCCGCGTGCGCCACTGCCCGAAAGGGGCTTCATGATGGCAGTAGGTACGGCTGCGGAGAGGTCGGGGTTGATACCCACGAGAGCAAAGAGTTGCGCGAGCCCTTGTTCGAGCAAGCCCATGGCTCCGCTGGCGCGGAACATACCCACCGCTACGAGGATGGCGATGAGGTAGGGGATAATGCCGATGGCCGTCTTGAAGCCGTCTTTGGCTCCGTCGATAAATGCCTCATATACATTGACTTTGCGGATGGATGCTTGGATGATAAACCAACAGATGACGCCGAGCAGAATGACCGCTGCGATGAGGGCAGAGAGCGCGGAGAGTGTTTCTTCGGGCAGGCGTTGTGCGAGGACAAGTAGCAATACTACGAGGGCGGTGAGAGCGAAGAGTACGCCCAACACGACTTTGTCCCATATCTTGATTTTTTGCGCTGCACAGCAGGCGAGTAGTCCGCCGAGGGTAGCAAAATAGGTGGCTATGAGGAGTGGAAGAAAGACGTCTGCTGGGTTGGCGGCACCGAGTTGTGCGCGGTATGCCATGATGGTGGTGGGGATGATGGTCAGTCCGCTGGCACCAAGTACGACGAACATGATCATGGCGTTGGAAGCCTTGGATTTATCTGCGTTGAGCGTTTGAAGTTCGCCCATGGCTTTGAGCCCCATAGGGGTAGCGGCATTGTCGAGCCCGAGCATGTTGGCGGCGAAATTCATGAACATGGTGCCATAGACAGGGTGGTTGTTGGGTATCTCGGGGAAAATGCGGCGGAAGAAAGGTGCAACACCGCGCGAGAGGGTGTTGACTACGCCACCTTGTTGTCCGATATTGAGAATACCCATCCAGAGGGCGAGCACACCAGTAAGTCCGATGGAGATTTCAAAACCATTCTTGGCAGAGGCGAAGGTGGAGTTGAGAATCTCGGAGAAGATTTCACTTTGCCCAAAAAAGAAAAATTGCACGCAGCCCATGATGACTGCGAGAAGAATAAGTCCTATCCAAATATAGTTGAGCAACATAAGAGTTCTAAAGTTTTAAGTGCGGCGTGCCGCTGTTCTAAAAGTTCTAATTTTGCTACAAAGGTACAACTTTTTTTGCATATGTCAAAAAAAAATAGTACTTTTGCACGCCTTTATGAAGAAAAATGTGTATTTATATCGTGTGAGCTCGTGGTTGAAGCACCAACTGACCGCCCGAAATACGGGTGGGCATGGAGTGCATTCACCCTATTTGTTTGAGTGGGTGAGGATGGTGATGAGCGATAAAAACACGTACTATGTTTGGGATGAAATCGAGGAAATTCGGCAAGAAATGCTGAAAGACACGAGGGAGTTGGAGTTTGTGGATTATGGTAGTGGGGGCCCCCTCCCAACCTCCCCTTCGAAGGGGAGGAGTGCAAACATGAGACGTGTGTGTGATATAGCAAAGGGGAGTCTGGCAAGGCGGAAAGAAGCCCAATTGTTGGCGCGATTGGTGGGGTGGTTAGGGAGACCCCTCTTGACTTCCCCTTCGAGGGGAGGAATTGGCGATGAGGCGTCAGAAGATAGGAAAGGGTTAACGATTGTGGAACTGGGAACGAGTTTAGGCGTGACGACAGCATACTTGGCGGCGATGGATAGCAGAAATAAGGTGGTGACCTATGAGGGCTGTCCTGCGGTGGCTGAAGTAGCACGGGCGAACTGGGAGAAGTTGGGATTGAGTAATATAGCGTGCGTGGTAGGGGAGATTACAGTTGACAGTTTACAGTTGGCAGTTGACAGGTTGAGTGGGATAGATTTGGCGTTTATTGATGCGAATCATACGTGTGAAGCGACATTGACCTATTTCAACGCGCTTGCGTCGCGTGTGCACGAGAAAAGTGTGGTAGTGGTGGATGATATTCACTATAATGAGGATATGGAGAAGGCGTGGAAGGCGATTTGTGCGGATGAACGGGTGACGACTACAATGGATTTGTATAGGATGGGATTGGTGTTTTTTGATAAACATTATTGGCGAAAACACTACAAAATGCGCATTTAATTTTAATTAGGCTATCTTCGGGGTATCTTCGGGATATCTTCGGGGTGGCGTGTGGTAATAAAAGCAACTGCGAAAATGAAAATTTACACAAAAACAGGTGACAAAGGAATGACCTCGTTGGCGACGGGCAAACGGGTAAGTAAAGCAGATGTGAGACTGGATGCATATGGCACTGCGGATGAGTTGAATAGCTTTTTTGGTTTGTTGCGTAATTCGCTCAAAAACAGCGGGATAAATTGCGCTGACAAACTGGATAAGGACTTGTGCTGGGTGCAAAATAGGTTGTTTGATTTAGGGGCAGTTTTGGCAGGGTCGGACATGGAGTTTAAGGCGGAAAATGTGTGTCAATTAGAGGGTTGGATAGATGAGATGGATGCAGAATTGCAGCCTCTTCGTGCGTTCGTTTTGCCTGGTGGAAACGAGCAGGTAGCCTTGTGTCATGTGTGCCGCACGGTGGCGCGTAGGTTGGAGCGATTGATGGTGGCCATGGGATGTGAAGGCAATGCTGAAGTGTGGTTGCGCTTTGTGAATCGAATGAGCGATTATTGCTTTGTTTTGGCTCGATTTGTGGGGCAAAAGATGGAAATAGAGCCACTAGTTTGGGAAAAATAGCGAAAAAGTGAGAAAAAATTTGCATATATGGGATTTTTTTACTACTTTTGCGCCCTATTTTGTAATTTAGTGCATAGTATGCACCTTTGAGTTATGTATTGGACTTTAGAATTAGCTACGAAAATTGAGGATGCTCCATGGCCAGCAACAAAGGATGAGTTGTTGGATTACGCTATGCGTACAGGTGCTCCATTAGAGGTGATAGAGAACCTCCAAGAGATAGAGGATGATGAGGAAATGTATGAGTCGATTGAGGATTTGTGGCCTGATTATCCAACAAAAGAGGACTTCTTTTTTGACGAAGAGGAGTATTGATGCTTTGTTGAAAGGAAGTAAAGCGGTATGTTGAGACGCTATATTGTTCTTTGTTTAGGTTGGTTGTTGTGCGTTGGTATTGTAAAGGCACAATTTGATCCGCAGATAGGACAATATATGTTTATGCAGGCGACCTATAACCCCGCCGCGGTGGGAGATGGTGAGTTGATGCGTGTATATGGTAGCCATCGTATGGATTTTACGGGGATTGATGGTGCGCCGATGACAACATATTTTTCGTTTTCTTCGCCGTTTACGATTGGGAAAACGATGCATGGCGCAGGCGTGCGCTTTGTGAATGACCAGTTTGGTTTGTTTTCGAATCAAAGTTTGTATGCGGGATATGCTTACAAATTGCGATTGGGCAAGGGGTATTTGAGCATAGGAGCTGAATTGGGATTTATGAACTTGAGTTTTGCGGTGGATAGTGTGGATCTTGGGGATGGAAATGATGATTATCACGTGGGGAGTGATGAGGCTGTGCCAAATACTTCGGGAAGCAGTGAAAAGGGTGCTTCGGGAATGGGGTTTGATTTAGGAGTAGGTGTGTATTATTCGGCAGCAAGTTGGTGGGCAGGCGTGAGTTATGGGCACGTAACGAATCCAACCTTGCAGTGGTCAGATAAGTCGTCGATTAGAGTGCGAGGGACGTTGTATGCGGCAGGAGGATATAATTGGCGATTGAAGAATAAGGATTGGGTATTGATGCCAAGTGCGATGTTGCAAACGGATTTTAGGGCATGGGATGTAAATTTGACCATGTTGGCGCAACTGAGAGAGCGATTTCGTTTTGGTTTGGGATACCGAATTGCAGGTAGTGTGAATGTGATTTTGGGTGTGGATATCATCAATGGATTGCAGTTGGGATATACTTATGAGATGCCTGCAAACAACTTATTGAAAGAGAGTTATGGTTCGCATGAATTGTATTTGGCATACGGATTTAACGTGCTGAAGCCTAAGCGAACGAATAAATATAAAAGTATAAGATATTTATAAAACAAAATTAGATATGAAACTATTAAAATTATTGCCAATTTTAGTTTTAGTTTGCTGTATGGTGGGATGTAATCCTCCTGCAGGTGAATTGGTAGGAGCAGTAAAGGATTCTCAATTCCAAGAGGCGCACCCTTATGGAATGGTATTTATTCGTAAAGGTTCATTCTTGATGGGTCCAAACTCACAGTCTGCGGTGTTTAGTCAAGACGACAATAACATTATGGCTACTGTGCATGCTTTTTGGATGGATGAGAGCGAGATAACTAATAATGAGTATCGCCAGTTCGTGAATTGGGTGCGTGACTCAATTGCTTATCGATATCTCATTGAAGAGATGGGAGAGGATAGTGAGTATGCGCTCCAAAGTGAATACGAGGTAGATGAAGATGTAATGCCTCGCATTAACTGGAAGAGTAAAATTCCATGGGAGGATCGTTTTGTGCCAGATGATCCAACGGCAGAGGCTTTGTCTCCTATGTTCTATGCAGAGGGTCGTGGCGCACTTCGTACAACGATGCTTCACTATGATTATAGTTGGATGAATATTGATGAGGTAAAGAAGAATGCTAACCGCTTTGATATTACCACGGGAACATATCCAGAAGGTGCTACAGTTCGTGTAGATACTTTCTGGGTGGAAAATGGTGCCATTTTGTCAAAGACTATTGAACGTCCATTGCGTGAGCCTAAGGATGCTGTTACTAATACTATAATTAGTGTGTATCCAGATACGATGGTTTGGTCACGCGATTTCCAATTCTCATACAACGATCCATTGTTGCATGGCTATTTCTGGATGCCAGGTTATGCAGAGTATCCAGTAGTGGGAGTAACCTGGGAGCAAGCTAATGCGTTCTGCCATTGGCGTACTAGTTTCTTGAAGGATGTTGGTGGTATGATGACCAATGCGTATCGTTTGCCTACAGAGGCGGAGTGGGAGTATGCTGCTCGTGGTGGTCGTAAGATGGCGATGTATCCTTGGGGTGATAAATATGCTCGTGATGCAGAAGGTTGCTTCCTTGCAAACTTCAAGCCTTATCGCGGTTCTTATTATGATGATATGGGTGTTTCTACCATGGCAGTGAAGCAATTCTATCCTAATGATTTTGGATTGTATGATATGGCAGGTAATGTGGCAGAGTGGACTGCTTCTGCATTTTCTGCTATCGCCAATGTGAGTGTGCATGATATGAACCCTTCGTATTCTTACAATGCGCGCAAGGATGATCCTGATATCTTGAAACGTAAAGTGGTAAAAGGTGGTAGCTGGAAGGATGTGAGCTATTATCTGCAATGTGGTGTTCGTACTTATGAATATCAGTATGAGAGCCGCTCCTACATTGGTTTCCGTTGTGTTCGTTCGTACATTGGTAACTAATAAGATAACTAATTAATATAGTATATTGTTTGTATAAAATAAAAAGATTATGTCAGAAAAAGTAAATGATGTCAATAAAAAAGGGGGCTTGGCTCGCTTTATGGAGTGGTATGGTTCGTACCAAGGTAAACGTGCGGTAGGTATGGTGTATTCTATTGGTGCAGCCGTTGTGATTGTAGGTGCGTTGTTTAAGATTATGCACTGGCCAGGAGCAAGTACTGTGCTGATTGCAGGTATGTGTACCGAGGCGTTGCTTTTTATGATTGGTTGTTTGGATAAACCACACCCAGAATTTCATTGGCATGAAGTTTTTCCACAATTGTTAGGTCATGGTACTGAACCAGGATTGTTGGCAGAAATGCAAGCACGTCCAAAACCAACATTGATGGGAGGTGCTGGAGGTTCTAGTTCTGCAAGTGTGCCTGCTTTGAATGAAAAAGAATTGGAATCATTGAAGGCTGGAATAGGTAATTTAGCTAAGACTGCTGCTCAGTTGAGCGAATTGAGTACTGTAGCAACTGCTACAAATAAGTTGACAAGTAAATTAGATGCTGCATCTGATGCTGCGGAGCAGTTTGTTAGTGCGGGTAAGACCATTAGCGAAAAGAGTGATGCACTAGGTTCTGTATATGCACAAGTAACTCAAGATATGCAAAATGTAGCTAAGGGCACCAAGGAGTACGAAGTTAAAGTGGCAGATGTTGCGAAACAATTGACAAGTTTGAATGCAGTATATGAGTTGCAATTGCAAACCTTGCAAAAGCAAGTAGAGGCATATAAAGCACAAACCGAGAAGGTAACTGGCGCTACTGCACAGGTAGAGACTTTGACCGCTACTGTTAAGCAAATGACTGATGCAGCAGGAAATGCGTTGAAGAGTCAAGAGGCATATGTTGCTGGTGCAAAGCAATTGGCTAATCAAGTAGCTGATTTGAATAAAGTATATGGTAATATGTTGAATGCGTTGGCATAATGTCGCGCGCGTAATACCTTATTATAATATAGTATGGGTGGAGCTACGAACTGTCCGGAAACCCCGAGACAAAAAATGATTGGTATGATGTATCTGGTGTTGACCGCCATGTTGGCGCTCAACGTCAGTGCAGCAATTTTGAATGGCTATATAGCTGTGGATGATAGTTTGCATGCTACTATCAGTGCTACTGAAGAAAGTAATGGTGAAGCATATGCTCAGTTTGAAGCTGCTCTTAGTCAAAATGCAGAGAAAACACAGACGTGGTATGACAAAGCGATGCAGGTAAAGCAAACTTCGGATGCTTTTTATGCATATGTGCAAAATTTCAAAGATGAGATGGTTGCCATTGCAGATGGTGCTGATGCTAAGAAAAATGCTACACTTCGTGATGTGAAAAAGCAAGATGATACCAATGTGCCTCAGCAATATGCCATTGAAGAGGGAAATGCAGCGAAGTTGAAAGATAAAATTCATGCCTATCGTGATTTTATGATTGATATCACAGGCGAGAGTCCTGCATTGGATAAAGAGTTTATGCAAACATTTCATACTCCTCGTGGAACGAATACAAGTGGTGATTCCATCTCTTGGGAGGAAAGTTTGTTCCATGAAATGCCGATGTGTGCTTGTATTTCCGTATTGACTAAGTTGCAAAATGATATTCGCCATAGTGAAGGTCGTGCAGTACGTTATTTGTTGACCCAAACTGATGCTGGTGACTTACGTGTGAATAAATTTAGTGCGCACATTATTCCTTCTGCTAAGTATATCATGAAGGGTCAGAAATATTCTGCACAAATACTTTTTGCTGCAATTGACTCTACACAGGCATTGGAGTATTATGTAAATGGGCAGAAACTGAATAGCAATGGTGTGTATGAAATAGTTGCAAATAGTGTTGGAATGCAGAAGGTTAAAGGTCAAATTGGTTATATGGATCAACAAGGTGTGATGCAATATTTGCCATTTGAAGATGAATACACGGTTGGTGAGCCTGCTGCAACTATTTCGAATACGGAGTTGAATATTATGTTTCGTGAGTATGCAAACATATTTTCTATTTCGGTACCTGGTATAAGCAACGATTTGATTGATATAAAATGTTCGCATGCTACTGTTGCTAAGCAAAACAATGGTTCTTGGGTTATTACTCCATCGAAGAATTCTCCAGACAAATTGACTATTGAAGTATATGCGAAGATGAATGGCAATTCGTTGGCAATGGGTGCGCAAGAGTATCGAGTGCGCCAATTACCAAAGCCTACTGCATTCTTTGAAGTTGATGGTACGTTAGTGGATGAAGGAAAGATATCGTTTGTAAAACTTAGAAATCCAAAGAACAAATTTGTGGCATCTTATGGCTCTGAGGGATTGGTTCAAGCCAAGTTTGAGATTGTAAGTTTCCAGGTACGCCTGCCTTCTGGTACTTCTATTCAAGTGCAAGGTAATCAATTTAACAAACGTGCATTGGATGCAATCAGCAAATTGCAATTGGGTAGTGTTATTACCATTATGTCAATTAAGGCTAGAGGACAAAATGGTGGTGAACAAACACTGCGAAGTCTTGTTATAGAGTTATAAAAAATAAAATAGATTATGAAGAAGTTATTTTTTGTTATCGTTGTGCTATTCGGATTCTCTGCGGTTCAGGCTCAACATCAAATCAATTCATTCTTTGATGAAATGGGATTGGTGCGTATTGAAACTCAGGAGTTAGCAGAGTCTGCGGACTCAATTGTGACTGTTTTTCACCGTTCTGATGATATTGTATGGTCGCGTGTGGTATATCGCATAATAGATTTACGTTTCAAGCAAAATTACCAACTTTATACACCACTTTCTCCTTTTGATCCAGCTTATAGTTCATTGCTAAAAGTAATGCTTATGGCTGTAGCAGATGGTATGCCTGTTTATGCGAAGGATGATAATGGTGATCTCAGACCTTCTTTTAAGGCGGATGCTAAGAGAGAGGGAGCAGATGTTTTTTCACTATTGGATGTGTATAATTTGACGGATTTTGATGCCGATGAGGAGACACGAGCATATGAGCGTATCTTGCGCTTGGATTCAACTCAGAATGTAGAGTTTTATGCGGGTGCTTTCTCTCGTTTTGCAAAGAATCAGTTGAAATACATGATTCAAGAGGTAGTGTTCTTTGATAAACACTATTCACGCATGTATTCTAAGATATTATCAATAGCTCCAATGCATGCTGATAATATTCAAAGCGAGAATGCCACTGTGATGGAGGCGCTGTATCAGCAGATTCTTTTCTGGGTACCATTTGATTCGTTCCGTCCTTATTTGGCTCAGCAGTATATTATGCCGAAGGGTAATGACACAAAGCGTGTTACGTATGATGAGTTCTTTGCTCAAAAATTATACACCTCGTACATTGTTGGTACCAACAACATTTACAATCGCTTAATTCCTGAATATGCGACTACTTTCGAAGAAATAAAGAGAGAACAAAGCCGCATTGAATGGGAGTTGCTTAGTGCAGAACAGGACCTCTGGGAGTATTAAGTTTAAGTATTGGGCGGGTTGATAAACCTGCCCTTTCTGCTATATAATGAAACGTCGTAGCTTATTCAATATGTATTTTACCACAACGATTTCCATATCGTTGGTGTTGTTCTTGGTGGGATTGGAGTGCGTGGTGCTGATGTCTGCGCATGAGTTGGTGCGCCATGTGCGAGAGAATGTGGTGTTGACTGTGGTACTTAGCGATATGGCTTCGCAAGAGGATGTTGCGCGTTTGGATAATTTAATGCAAGTTGCACCATATGTTAATGGGAGTGACTATATCTCACGTGAAGAAGCACTGCAAGAGCATATTGATAATCTCGGAGAAGATCCACAAAAGTTTTTGGGTTATAATCCTTTGACTGATGCCTTTGAAGTGAATCTGCATGCTGAATATGCCCAAATAGACAGTATCCACGTTATTGAACAAAGTCTGTTGGCTCTGCCCTATGTGGACAAAGTGATTTATCAAGCAGATATTGTTAAGCAATTGGATAGTAATTTACAAGAAGCCTCGTTGATATTATTAGCGATTGCGTTGGCTTTGTTGGTAATTGCGCTAGTGTTGATAAGCAATACCATTCAGTTGCAAGTATATTCCAAACGTTTCTTAATCAATACAATGCGTTTGGTGGGAGCTACCCCATGGGTGATTAAATGGCCGTTTATCCGTAGAAATATGTTGATGGGTATTGAGGCTGCGTGTGTTGCCCTATTGATGTTAGCCGCTACATACTACTATTTTGTCAATCGTTTGGGCATTCGATTATTTGCATTAACAGAGCAGAATATCGCTATTATAATTGTCGCTGTAGTATTTGTAGGATGGTTTATTACCTTCTTTGCTTCATTAGCAGCTACCAATCGATATATACGAATGAAAACAAGTAAAATGTATGAAATTTAATCTTCCTAAACTCAATGCTATTCTAATCGCCATTGCTTTGGTTGTGATTGTAATTGGTTTTGCGCTTATGACAGGGGCCCCTAGTGGCGCTACTGAATACAATCCTGATATTTTTTCTTTTCGTCGAATCACAGTAGGTCCAATGATTTCCTTGTTTGGATTTCTAGTGATGATAGTAGCAATCTTATATAAACCTCGTAAAAAATGAGTTGGTTTGAAGCCTTGATTTTAGGCATCATTCAGGGGCTTACTGAATTTTTGCCTGTTTCTTCGTCTGGTCACCTTGAGATTGGTCAGGCATTGTTGGGTACAGCAGGAGAAGAAAACCTCATCTTTGCTATCGTGGTACATACTGCCACTGTATTATCCACACTGGTTGTTCTTTGGAAAGAAGTTGCGCAGTTGTTCAGAGGTACGTTTACAACTACTCAATGGAATGAGGATAAGAATTATGTGGCCATGATATTGGTGTCTATGATACCTGTTTTTGTTGTAGGAATGTTCTTCAAGGAGCAAGTGGAGGCTTTCTTCGGAAATGGCTTGCTGCTTGTAGGTATCTGCCTTTGTGTTACAGCCGTTTTGCTCTATTTCAGCGAATGGTTGAGCAAACGTCGTGCAGGATTGGGTCACGAGGTTGGCTATAAAGATGCAATAATCATTGGTCTTTCACAGGCTGTTGCTGTATTGCCAGGACTTAGCCGTAGTGGAACAACCATCGCTACAGGTTTGCTTTGCGGAGTTAAAAAAGAGAGTGTTACAAAATTCTCTTTTTTGATGGTATTGATTCCTATTCTAGGAGAGGCTTTTCTTGAATTATTGGATCTTTTGAGTGGTGAAGTGGTAAGTTCGTTAGGACTGCTGCCCATGGCAGTGGGCTTTTTAGCAGCTTTTGCCTCAGGCTGTTTGGCATGTAAATTTATGATTAATATTGTCCGTCGCCAAAAACTAATATATTTCGCCATCTATTGTCTGTGCGCGGGTATCTTCTCTATTGTATATGAACTTTGTTGAGGGGGAGATATTAGCATTTGACAAACCCTATCGCTGGACCAGTTTTGATGTGGTAGGTAAGGCGCGATGGTTGTTGTGCAAAAAGTTAGGTGTAAAAAAACTTAAAGTGGGTCATTCTGGAACGCTTGATCCGCTTGCTACGGGGGTTGTCGTAGTATGTACTGGTAAAAAAACCAAGCTTATAGATCAACTCCAAGCACATCAAAAAGAGTATGTGGCTACCCTTCAACTCGGTGCAACGACACCTAGTTTTGACCTTGAAAAAGAGATTGACGCCACATATCCTACAGCGCATATCACGCGTGCATTGATTGATGAGGTAATTCCTACTTTTGAGGGTGAACAGTGGCAAGTGCCTCCGATGTTCTCTGCGGTTAAAGTGGATGGCAAACGTGCTTATAAATTGGCGCGTCAGGGTGAAGAAGTAGAACTTAAGGCCAAACTGCTGGTCATTGATGAAATTGAAATACAAGGATTTGATGAGCAAGCCATGCAACTAACATTGCGTATCGTTTGTTCAAAAGGTACCTATATCCGTGCTTTGGCGCGAGATATTGGTCAACGCTTAAATAGTGGCGCACACTTGATTGCTTTGCGCCGAACAAGAGTGGGGGATATTCGTGTGGAGGATTGCATAACATTCGAACAATTTACAGCTTTGATAGATAATGAAATTAAGTAACTTCAAATTCAAATTACCAGAGGAGCAAATTGCTCAGTTCCCAAGTCGCTTTCGTGATGAAGCGCGTTTGCTTGTACTACATGCCAAAACAGGGCAGATTGAGCACAAGATGATGAATGACTTGGCATCATACTTCGATGAGGGAGATGTGCTCATCGCTAATGATACCAAGGTTTTTCCAGCTCGCTTATATGCTCAAAAAGAAAAGACATTGGCCAATATAGAGGTCTTCTTGTTGCGTGAATTGAGCCATGAGAACCGCTATTGGGATGTGCTCGTTGACCCTGCTCGTAAGATTCGTATAGGTAACAAACTTTTCTTTGATGAGGATGCTACTGTTGTAGCAGAGGTGATTGATAATACCACTTCGCGCGGTCGTACATTGCGATTTTTGACAGATTATGAAGGGGATGAATTTGTACAGCATCTATATGCAATGGGTAATGCTCCGTTGCCTAAATACATCCGTCGTCCTATGAGTGAGGAGACTTTGGAGCAATATGAAGAGGTCTTTGAGGATTTGCCAGTAGATGAGATGGACAACGAACGCTATCAAACTGTTTTTGCGGACAAGATAGGTGCAGTGGCAGCACCAGCAGCGGGTATGCATTTCTCTAAGAATCTCCTCAAACGTCTTGAAATACGCGGTGTAGAGACCTATACACTTACTTCACACGTTGGTTTAGGTAACTTCAAGTCGGTTGACGTAGAGGATTTGTCAAAGCATAAGGTAGAGAGCGAGCAAATCTCTATCCCACAAACGGTAGTGGATGCGGTACATGGTGCACAGCAAAATAATCATCGTATATGTGCTATTGGCACAGAGGTAATGCGTGCGTTGGAGCATGTGGTAGGTACTAATGGTCAGATTAAGGCATACGAGGGATGGACCAATAAGTTCATCTATCCTCCATACGATTTCACGGTGGCGAATGCATTCTTCGTGAATTTCTATATGCCACTCTCTACTCAACTGATTATGGTGGCTACTTTCGGTGGTGTAGATGTGGTGATGAAAGCTTATCATGAGGCCGTCAAAACGGGGTATCGTTTTGGTGACTATGGTGATGCCATGCTTATCCTTATGGATTAACCATTAACCCCTTTCAAACTCTTATAACTTTTAATGCGGCATGCCGCATAGCGATATGAACGTACGTATTGACGAGAGCTGGCGACAAGTCTTACAACCCGAATTCGACAAACCCTATTTCGAGTTGCTGACTAATTTTGTACGCAATGCTTATCGTACTACGCAATGTTTCCCTCCTGCGGGGCAGATTTTTCGTGCCTTCGATCTTTGTCCGTTCAATAGAGTACGTGTGGTGATTATTGGTCAGGATCCTTATCATGATTTCAATCAAGCACATGGACTCTGTTTCTCGGTACAAGATGGGGTGCGTGTTCCTCCTTCATTGGAAAACATATATAAGGAACTTAATCGTGATTTAGGAAAACCAATTCCTACTTCGGGTAATCTGACCCATTGGGCTGAGCAAGGTGTGCTATTGTTGAATGCCACGCTCACGGTAGAAGCTCATCGTGCAGGAAGTCATCAAGGAAAAGGTTGGGAAGAACTGACCGATGCTGCGATACAAGCACTTAATAATCAACGTGAGAATGTCGTTTTTATGCTTTGGGGTAGCTATGCACAGCGCAAAGGACAATTTATAGATCGCCGTCGTCATCTTGTGCTCACAGCGGTTCACCCTAGCCCACTCAGCGCTTATCGTGGGTTCATAGGTTGCGGACACTTCTCCCAAGCCAATGCCTACCTTCAGCAACATGGTCAAACCCCAATCAATTGGTAATGTTTTACCCTTAAAACTTTTGCTCACTTGAAAACGTTATTACTCATAGATGCCTACGCGATGATTTATCGCGCGTACTACGCCTTTATTCGTGCACCTCGAATGAACTCGCGCGGAGAGAATACATCCGCTATCTTTGGCTTTGTTGTTACCTTTGAGGATTTGCTTAAGCGCCTTAAACCCAGCCATATTGCTGTTGCATTTGATCCCGCAGGACCTACTTTCCGTCACGAAGCATTTGAGCAATACAAAGCGCAGCGTCAGGAGACGCCTGAGGATATTCGTTGGGCTGTGCCTCGTATCAAGCAGATTCTACAAGCAATGAATGTTCCTGTCTTGGAAGTGCCAGGTTACGAGGCAGATGATGTGATAGGAACCATTGCGCACAAGGCTGAGCAGGAGGGCTTTGAAGTCTATATGGCAACTCCTGATAAAGACTATGGTCAGCTTGTTACCGAACATATTTTCATGTATCGTCCTCGCCATACAGGCGGATTTGAGAAACTAGGCCCTCAAGAGGTCTGCGAGAAATATGGCTTGCAATCTCAATCGCAAGTGATTGACTTGCTTGGTCTAATGGGGGATAGTAGCGATAATATACCTGGTTGTAAAGGAGTGGGCGAAAAGACTGCCGTACAACTTCTTCAGCAGTTTGGCTCTATAGATAACCTTCTTGCTAATACAGACCAACTCAAGGGCGCATTGCAGCGTAAGATACAAGAACAAGTGGAGGAGATTCGCTTCTCACGCTTTTTAGCAACAATTAAGACCGATGTACCTATTGAGTTTGATGCGCAAGCACTTGTATATCAAGAACGTAATTGGGAACTACTTGCACCCATCTACCGTGAACTTGAGTTCAATTCCCTTCTCAAACAAGCACCAACAGCACTTAAGCAACCAGCACCTAAAGTAGGCAAGAAGATTAAACCACAAGAGGCAACCTTGGACTTGTTTGCTGATATGAATCCTGCAACAGAACATACAATGAAGCAAACTTCTGAAGAGGACGATACCAAAGCCAGACTAGTATCATATCTTCTCAACCCAGAAGTGGCATATAATCCCGACCAACCTGTCAATTGGGAAGCGCTCGAGGCAGATACTTCCCTTTGGAATCTTTACCAGGAGGTAGAACTGCCACTCTCCGCTATTTTACGTGAGATGGAGCAAATAGGTGTACGTGTTGATGTGCCTATGCTCAAGCAGGCAGAGGCTAAACTCAACAATGAACTCCAAACGATTGAGCAGCAGATATATACATCTGTAGGAATGACTTTCAATATCAATTCGCCTAAACAAGTGGGAGAAGTGCTTTTCGACCAACTCCAACTCGATGATAAGGCGAAGAAATCCAAGACGGGGCAATACTCCACTTCTGAAGAGGTGCTACTCGCCCTCAAACCCAAGCATCCTGTGGTGGGCTTAATCCTTGAATATCGTGAACTTAAGAAACTCATTTCTACCTATATTTCTGCTTTACCAAACTATATCAATCCAACTACAGGGAAGATTCACACCACCTATAATCAGACGGTTACGGCTACTGGTCGCTTGTCGTCTTCCAATCCGAATCTCCAGAATCTGCCTATTCGTAGCGAGCGTGGTCAGTTGATTCGCCAAGCGGTTATTCCTGATGAAGGTTGCCTCTTCCTTTCGGCAGATTATTCGCAGATAGAGCTTCGCCTTATGGCGCATTTCTCGCAGGATCCTCATCTTGTGCAAGCCTTCCTTTCTGGGCAAGATATCCATGCGGCTACAGCTGCTAAGATTTTCAATGTATCGATAGAGGAGGTTACGAAAGAGCAACGCCGACAAGCTAAAACGGCTAATTTCGGTATCATCTATGGTATTTCAGCCTTTGGCTTGGCACAGCAGCTTGATTGCTCTCGTTCGGAGGCAAAGGCATTGATTGATGGCTATTTTGCTGCTTTTCCAGGTGTGATTGATTATATCGAAAAACAAAAAGAGTTGGCTCGTCAGCAAGGGTATGCAGTAACTCTCTTCGGTAGAAAACGCTATTTGCCTGATATATTGTCGCATAACGCCACTGTTCGCTCATTTGCAGAGCGCAATGCTGTCAATTCGCCTATTCAAGGCACGGCTGCTGATATTATCAAGATGGCGATGGTTACTATTCACCGCCGTTTGAAGGAAGAGGGCTTGAAAGCACAGATGATTATGCAGGTACACGATGAATTAAACTTTAATGTTCCTCTAAATGAAGTCGATAAAGTACGTGAGATTGTTGTCAGCGAAATGCAGCATGTTGTCCATCTCACAGTTCCTCTTATTGCTGATTGTGGAGTAGGAACAAACTGGCTAGAAGCACATTAATAATTAAAAAATCGCGAGGCAATGCCCCGCGATTTTTTTATATAGTATTGTCTTCCTAACAGTGATCCTTCGGGTATCCTATATCTGACTGTCGTTTGACCGTCGGCTCACCGTCGGGATTGAAAGGCGATTGACAGGTTTATTCATACTGCTGGAATAGGAAATCGTTGTATGGGTAACGTTGAATATGAATGGCTTTGATGCGGTCGTAGAATAGTGATTTGAGTTCTTCAATATTCACTTTCTGACGTGCAGAGATGAATATACAGTCATCATGGAGTTTGGACATCCATGTGCGTTGCAACTCCTCAAGTGATATGTTTTCGCGTTTGATTGGGGTGAGATCATCCTCCTCTTTTGGTGTGTAGGTAAAAGCATCAATCTTGTTAAACACTACGATACGAGGGATTTGTGCAACAATCTTTTCGGTTTTCTTATTGGACTTTTGCTTCTTTGACCAAGGGTCTGCTTCTTTGATTTCGGTCTGCTTGGTAAGTAGCTCGTTGATCGTTTGTTCTACCACTTCGTATTGCTCCTCAAAGTTAGGGTGGGATATATCTACTACATGGATAAGCAAATCAGCCTCTCGAACCTCATCCAACGTGGACTTGAATGACTCCACCAAATGGTGAGGCAACTTGCGGATAAATCCTACTGTATCAGAAAGTAGGAATGGTAGATTCTCAATGGTTACCTTACGGACAGTTGTATCAAGCGTGGCAAAGAGTTTATTCTCAGCAAAGACTTCAGACTTGCTAATGAGATTCATGATGGTGGACTTGCCTACGTTGGTATAACCTACAAGCGCTACACGCACCATTTTGCCACGATTTTGACGTTGGGTAGCCATTTGGCGGTCAATCTTCTTGAGTTCTTCGCGAAGGAGCGCAATACGCTGACCAATGATTCGTTTATC
>ERZ808048.102-NODE-102-length-17357-cov-3.236516_pt1 | contig 17357 bp, 29 predicted proteins | sample MGYA00380197_ERZ808048 | MGnify/ENA primary metagenome ERZ808048 (study PRJEB31490, sample SAMN06133377) | cow dung metagenome | isolation source: M1 | host: cow | place: China: Chengdu | collected 2015-05 ... | reverse complement strand
TTGGTTAGGGTGGTCTTTGTATGACACTGGTAAGATGTTCAATGCTAAAGGAGAACTCTCAGAGGAAGACAATGATAGACTCAGAGGAGTTCTTAAGATGCTTGGTCTTAACTCTTTAGATGTTAAAGAACGCTCTAGATCATACCACGAGTACAGACTTGCACAGGGTAATATAGACAAGATCTTCACAGAACTACAACCACTCTTTAATGAATGCACTGTTGAGTTCAGTGAAGGTAAATGGAAGGTCTTTGTGAATGCACTGCAGAACTCAGGTCTTTCTACAAGAGGACGTAAAGAGGTTCTGGATAGACTTCAGAAACAGACAAAGAGCACTTATATTCCAGCCTCTACAAGAGTTCTATTACAGCAACTAAACGCTGGTGGAGAAAAAGGAAACAACCAACTAATCAAACTAATGGAGAAATAATATGTCAGGAATCGTTAGAGACATCGTAGAAACTAAACAGACTAATAAAGTGACAGGGCCTTATCTGGATAAGTCAAGCCTTGGAGGAGCTATTGCAGATGGCTTCATTACCTTAGCAGATGCTGCTGGTAAGTGGATGACAAATAAAGCTGAGGATATGAACAAAGCCTCAAGAGGTTCTGGGTCTAAAGACAAAGACTACACTCCTTTGATGAACGAAGCAGAACGGATTAGGTCTTGGATACAACAAGAAAGTCCCTCTATTGAAGCTCAACAGGCTGAGATAGCACGTTTCAACTCCAATGCATCTGCTTTAGGTTTCAACCCTAGTGATATTAAGAATGTCATGGAAGTTTCTAATCTGTCTCCTGCTAAGACAGCCACTGAGGAAGAGATGACAAGATTAGCAAAACAACAGCAAGCTGAAGAGTCTATATTCAGAGATGTAGCAGTAGCTGAGGGCATTTCTCCAGATGACCCTGATGTTATTGAGTATGGTAAAGCCACTGTAATAAACTCTCAAGCTGCTCAGACCATTATAGACTCTATCCCTACCTATAAGGATGTAGCAACCAGAGAAAGAATCTTGAGAGATAATGAGAGTATCTTGTCTAGGGGCTTGTTATCTTCCTTTAATGTGTATAAGACAAAAATACCTGAAGTGAATACTGAAAGCATTGCAGCATTCAAGAGCCAGTATGTAACAGAACTGGATTCAAAGGGTGTTCCTTTTAGCTATGCGAGATACTTAACAGACACATACCTGGCTCCTTATGAAAACACTGTTAAGCTCTTTGAAGGGGATAAAGAAAAGATCAATGCTGAGATTGAACTTCAGAATAAACTGAGAAGCAATGCTGAAGTGCAATGGTTTTACAATACGGTCTACCCTTATAAGACTAAAGAAGGCAAAACAATTTCTATGACTGGTGCTCAAATAGCCACTGTTGAAAAGTTAGCACCTTCAACTGTTAAGAGCTTATTAGATATGGGCTTACTTGCCAGTCTTCCTTCAGCTCTTGCTTCAAATCTAGAAAGCATGCCTACAGAAGACCAAAGAAAACTAGTACAACCTGGTACGTATGGTCTTGTGTTTAACTCGATTCCATCACAGGAAAAGAAACAGGAGCTTAATGAGAAAGTACGTAATCCTCTTTTAGATAAGATGAATGAGGCAGCTAAGGATGCTTCTGCAGAGGATGTTGTAAAGGCTAAAGTAGAGACAGCACCTATGAGGTCCTTTAATAGCATGTCCAATGGAATATCTGCAGAGGATGCCAAGAACGATCCTACATGGAATAACACTGTAGAGGGAGTAATGCAGTCTCAAGCAGGTCTTCTTAATAAACTCTTCAATGGATACGGCACTGCTCTTGTAGATCAAAACACAGGGGCTATCAGATACTTTGGTGCAGACTTCAATAACGATGGTACATTCGATAACTTTGAAGATGCCACTAATGAAGGCTTGCTTGTTCCTTGGGGAGATCAAGATGCTGTACAGTTCCGTGATTCAGTTGCTGCTGAGTTAAGACAGTTCATGAGTAATGCCACTAAAGGAGGTATGTCTCGTAAAGAAGCAGCTGATAAGTGGAACATGAATGCTGTCATGAATACAACAAACTTTAAAAGATACGCAGATGCTCTTAGAAGTGGACAGGGCTCTAAAGCAGTAGGTCTGAATACACCAATGTCTTCTGAGGAAGCTATAATGATTTCAAAGATCTTATTAGGAACTCCAAAAGCTGGTGAATGGAAGAGAACTACAAAGGAAGTTGGAGGCATTATAACAAGAGGAGTTGGTGACGTTGTAGAAGGTGTTGTAGGAGCAGCTGAGTTAGCTGGTAATGCTCCTGGAATGCTTGCAACAGCACCTGCAAACATCATAGGAACAGTAGCAGGGGACCTCATAGACCAATCCGGAGCACGTAGAGAAGAGAGTCTGCAAAGAGCTCAACAGGCACGTGTTGACGCACTAACACAACAACAAAGAGAGTCCGGTAGAGTTCCTCCTCCTCAACCCAACAAACCTTTTGAGGATGGTTCATACACAAACAAAGAAGTTGCTGAAGTAGCTCCTGAAGGTGTATTCAGAGAGACAGATAAGGACAACAACATGCTTGTAAGTGTACCTGCTGATTCAAAGATACATTCTCCTATTGAAGGTTCTGTTGTGGCCAATGCAACAGGTAAAGGATACACAACAGTTGTCATTCAAGATCCTACCAATGAAGAACTTCTATGGACAATCAGAGGTAAATCTCTTAAGATACCTGTAACACAAGGTACTAAAGTAAAAGCTGGTGAGGTTCTTGGTAAAACCACAGGAGATACTGATGTATCAATAGGGCTTTATATGGCAGACTCAAGCAACTTCTTTGGAGGAAACACTGTAAAGCTTAATGCAACAGCTCTACAAAGAAGAGGTAAAGTTCCTCCTCCACAACCTAACAGACCTTAATAGGTACTAAAAAGCCCCCTCTTACGAGGGGGTTCTTTGATGTCTACTTTATAGATAACAACCTGTCTCTGTTATGTTCTGCCCTGCTAGGTACCTGCTTAGCATACTTGGAGTCCATGAGCTCCTTAGCAGCCTCTTCCCAGTTCCTAGCCTTTATCTGCTTAATCATCTTATTGAACCCACAGAACCTTACGAGTCCTAACTGGAACATCATATCAAGTAAGACAATCTGAGCTGTATCAGGCAACGTATCAAAGTCATCAAAGACTCTATACAGATCTGATAGGGTTAATTTGAGGTCTGTATTGAAGAGGAACATGCACTCCTCTTTAGTGATACCTCTGTCATCAAGGTTCCTACCAATACCTATTGAGAGCTTATTAGCAGTACAATAGTAGGGCTTGAGAGAAATCCCCTCATGCCCTTTAATGTACTCTGCAGCCTCTTGTAAGACTCTAGCGTCCATGATTCAACTCCCCTGCACAGGCTGCATAACCAGCTATGTCTACGTAATTATCAGCGTATCCTGGTAAGTTCTTTGACCTAGCAACCTTGAGTAATACCATAAGCATTGCAACGTCTGTGGTAGATACAGGGATACCAAGATAGCTCCCCCACATACCAGCGATAGCATTAAAGCAGTCCTCTGGAGAACCGTATTGTTCATTTCTTGCCCCCATTACAATCTTTAACGCTTCATTAAGCACATCTTCTCTGTTCATCTATGTTTTCTCCTTTTGTATATTCTTCAGTAAACCATTTACGTTCATTGAATTCCTGTTTCTTTCCTATGTTGAAGTTCTCGTAGTTCCTATAGTAGCCCATAACCATTTGATTTTTAAGGAAGTTTCGCTACCTCTTCCCCAACCCTTTGAGAGTTGCCTTACATTACTGCAAGGATAAGACTATATCATAACTGCTTTCACAGTTGAAACCGTTTCGAACCGCTTGGCCCTACTCCTTTACAGGATAGTCGTTAGACACACGGAGGATCTTACCTTTTGCTAAGTAGTTATACAAAGAGCTTTCACATATACCAATAGTCTTAATCAGTTCAGCAACTGTTATGTCTTTGTATGTCTTCCCTTTGTACACATAAGAGCTAATAAGAGGCTTGAAAGCACCTGTCATTTTTCCTGCTCTATAGGCATGCTTTTGATTCTCACTAGCAGTCACCCATTCAAGATTAACAGAGGCATTGTTATGCTTGTTGAAATCTTTATGATTAACTACAGCTCCTTCAAAGTACCCATCACAGAAAGCTTTAGCAACAAGTCTATGTACAAAGAACTTCTTCTGAGGAGCACCTAAGCTTACTCTCATGTAGTTAGCAGTATTTGCTTCTTGATACATGAGATGCCCTTTAGCATTCCTAACAAGACCTTTGTTAGAAACTTGGTATCTTCCCTCAAATCCTTCAATGTCTTTCCATAGTTCTTTCATGTCTTCTCCGCTTCGTACGGGATTGTCCAGTCTTTCTGGAGTTTCCCCGTTTAGGTTTCTTTTTAAGGACACGCTATATATGCTAACGAGTCCACACCTCAGTAGGTGTTCTTTCTTTTGAGTGTTGTTCTAGTATTTCCTTGTCTGTCATTCCTGAGTCTCCTTTGTTGTTTAATTGGCATTAAGTAAAATCTCTCAAGAGCCTGTTGTATCAACGGAGGAGGTCTCTTCTTTGGTAGTGGTCTGAATAGCCTCTCTGTGACTATCTCAGCTAGACAGTTAAGACCATGAGACAGATATATAAACTCTTGTAAGTCCTTATCCATTCTCGTCTGTATCCTTCAACCACTTTGCAATCAATAGGGCTTCTGCTCTACCATCCTTTGAGTATGGTAATCCAGGAACCATATCAGGAAACAACTCTCGAGCCTTATCAACAGATCTCTTCTTGTAATCTGTCTTGCTCTCTCCTTTGATTCTCTTGAGTCCGTAATGGTTCTTCCACTTCTGAGGAGAGACCATCACAGGCTTACTATTATAACATAAACTTATTAGTTTTGCAAGCATGAAGTTCTGTCCATACGTGAAAGTTGCTGTACAGGATTGACCTGGAAGAGGATGCACAGACTCAATAGCAACCCTGTAGCTGTTCCCTTTAGCAGCACGTAGCCCTGTGGTGGTAGTCATCAGATGCTCTAGAGTAGGCATGTCATAGACGGTATTGCCATCCTCATCAATAACTGCTACAGCTCCTTTAGAGCCCGGATCGATACCAACGTATATTTTACTGCTCATCTCCATAGTCCTCTTCTAAGTCAAAGTCTTGTTTGTGTCTTAGGATAGCATCCCTTAAGTAATAGCTTAACAGATCCTCTACAGATATCTCACAGATCTCAAGAATATCCTCAACACTGTAGCTGTCTTCAAGCTTCTGAAAGAAACTAAACTCCTCTCCCATACCCCTCTACCTCCTTATACTCTTACTTCTCTGAAGCTGTAGTGGAACCAGTCAGAGGCTGTATCAATGGTCAAGCAAAGGTAACCTCTGTCCCACTTTAAAGAACTCTGTCCTGCCCACTTAGGATAAGACATAGTAGCACAGGGCATCTTTATAGCAAAGATCTTATAGCCATTGATGTCTCTCTGCTCAGTAATGGAGCGTACATGAGAGTGTCCTGATACAGACCTCTTGTATGTGTTCTGCAGTATCTGTGCAGTTGTTGTACAAGGGTTGCCTGTGATACCATAGTCAAAGGTGTGACTGAAGCAGACATCCTCAAGCACTATGAAGTCCCTATGAGGAACAACTACAGCTTTGTCCTTGAGCATGGCTGTTAAGGCTTCTGATACAGGAGCATCATGGTTACCTAGACAGAAGACAATCTCAGGCTTGTACAGCTTCTTCTTGTCTCGTCTCTGCTTGTTCTGTATGTCTTGCACAGGACCAAAGACAAAGGAGTCTAAGTAGTTCATCACCACTGTCAACTCCTCTGCTACTGAGAAAGAACCTCTGTCCTTTACAAGCTTATTCTGACTGGCAAAGTCTCCAATGTCCCCTGTACATACAATGTAGTCTGGTCTGGACTTGGAGATCACTGCCGCTATCTCCCTTAGAATAGTTGTATCGTATCCCTTAGGAGTTATATGTAAGTCTGAAAAGACAAGGAATCTCTTCAAGCTCATCTTAGCCCTCTTGTTTAGCTTCCTGTTGAGCTTTCATATAAGCTTCATACTGGGCTTTACGAGCAGCTTCTTCAGCTTCTGCTGCAGCTTTCTTACGAGCTTCTGATTCAGCTACCAGTTCTTTGATTAAGCCCAACACTTCTTCAATGGTTTCTGATACGTCTGTAGCATAGCCATCTACACAGCAAACTGTTGTGCCTTTATCAAAAGCTTCCAAGCCTAAGATAGCATTGGGAGACAACAATACAGGATAGCCTGCTTCAGTGTGTAAGACAACCTTATCGTTGCACCAATCATTCCAGTTCTGTAATTTTTCCATTTGAGTTCTCCTTTATTATTTTTTAGTTGTTATCTCTTTGATCTTGTCAGCTGGTTCCTTTACAACCTTTGTGAGGTATTCAGGGCCTGACTTGTACAAAAAGACTCTTAAGTTATCCCAGCACTTATCTCTGTAGGCACAGTACTTACAGCCTGTAGATAGCTTCATGTTACCGGACTTACCCATTGGTACAGGTTCCTCACAGTGTGGTAAAGAAGACAGAGGTGATGAAATGGCTTCTTTAGCTTCTTTAATAACTGCATGAGGATCTGGTAAATCAAACTCTACATCAGGCTTGTAAAGGCACAGGTCTCCAGAGACTTTATCAACAGCTAGGAAAGCTACTTGGTCTTTATCCAGAGCCTCTCTGTAGCCACTGATCTGTGCTAGGTATCCGAAGGGGTCTTGAGTAGGCAAAGTACCACCTGCGAATTTCTTGTATGACTGTGGTGATGCACTCTTCAGGTCTACCAAGACACCATCAATGATAGCATCAATGTGTCCCTGCACTCCGTCAACCTCTACAGAATCCTGTTGAGATTCCACATCATGCCCTGCCTGCTTTGCTAACCACAGCAATAGTACTTCAAGTAGGTCTCCGTAGAGGAACTTGAGACGAGCCTTACCAGAAGGCTTAATAGGATTCTCAAGCTCCAGTTTTAACTTCCTCTTTGGATGGCCTATACAAGACATTGACAGAGCTGGCTTACGGTAGGTGGAGAGCTTTTCTGTTATAACTCGAGAAAGGATTAAGGCGAGTTCAGTTGACTGTTCAGGTGTAACTGCAGAATAACTCTCCAGATAAGCATATATGTCCTTTACTAAAGTGTCAATGCTTTTTGTCATGGCTTATTAGTCGTCCTCTAAACCGTCAAAGCCATCTTGTGTGTCTTCGTCTTCAAGATCTGCGAAGCTATTACCGGCTTGGTATTCCTTAACAGTCTTCAACAAGACTTTACCAAGACCAGCAAAGACACTACCACGAGATTCAAAGAGGTTGACCAATACGTTGGCAACAGTACCATTACCAACCTTGTCCAACTTCTCTGGAGTCCAGATGAGTCCATCCGGTCCCTTCACCATCGGTGGCATTGTTGATTTCAATGTTAATCTTTTACGACCATCTTCTGTGTCTTTGATCTTTTGCTTTGGAGAAATCTTCCCTTGTAATTCTGAGGCCTGTTCAGGTGTCATTAAAACAGTGATCTCATATTTACCTGAACCAAACTCAGGAGTGTTATTAACGTGTCCCAAGAAAGGCCAGTTGATTTCTACATTGCGTAATACTATATTGTTCATGTTTTATTGGGTCCTTTCTACCCTTGTTATGTTTGTTACAATATCTACATAGCACACTTATGAGATATTGTCAAGTTATTTTTTACTGTGTGCTAAACTTTTTAGTGAGTATCTTTCCAGTTATCTCCTATCTTGTATTCTCCATCAAGAGGACAGAAGACTTTGAAGAACTCCCCTGCTTCTCTGAAGCACTGTTGTATTGTCTTGCCTATTGTCTCTGCATCACCTGGATTGCACTCTATCTGAAACTCATCATGTACTACAGAGCATTGCTTGAAATCTATACCGAGCTTACGGAGCTTATGCTGATATGAGTGCATAACATATTTCATAACAGCCTGCTCAAAGCTCTGTAAGTAGAAAGACATACCCTTATGAGCATTGGGAAGAGCAACTCTTCTGCCATCTAGAGCTACAAAGAAACCTATCTTAGCTCTTGTATCAATAGCTGTCTTGAACTTGGCCCATCCTTTGATACCTCTTTCAAGTCTCTTCATAATGTCTCTGCCTAGTTTGTCATCTCCACCTGCTAGCTGTCCTACCTTAGCAGCTCCACCACCCATGAGAATACAGTAGGTGATTGTCTTACCTCTAGAGCGGGCCAACTTATGCTCTTTATTGTGCTCATCATAGGGCTCTGAAGAACTTAACAGACCATACACCTTAGCCATGTGTACGTGGATATCTCCGTTAAGTATCTGGTCAACAAGCTCAGGATCTTTAACATAATGTGCAAGAGCTCTTAACTGGATACCAGAAGCATCACAACCTATGAGAGATTTACCTACAGGAACTTTAAAGAGAGCTCTGCATTCTTCTCCATAGAGACTCTTATCGCTCGGGATATTAGCGGTGTTAGGATTCCTATGAGCCATCCGGTGAGAACTTGCACCTACTGAGACAACATCACCGTGCATTCTTCCGTCTTCCCATACAGCATCTATAAAGGACTGTACCAATGTTGAGCGACTCTTGAGAATCTTACACCGCACAATGTCCTTGATAGCCTCTGGTGCATTCTCATCCACTGTCTCAAGGTTCTCATCACAAACCTTTGCTGTTACCTGTCCTGTCTTTGTAGGCTTGTTCCATATCACAGGATGCCAGTAGGGTGCTAATCTTTCACGTATCTCTGCAGGACTATCAATGAGGAACTCTTTGTACTCATAAACGTTATACACATCAGGAACGTCTGTAGGCTCCACACAGGGCTTTTGTATGATTCTGGCACTAACACTACACAGTTCTCCGTTTTGCTTTCTACGGGCTTTATATTGGCTTACAAGAACCTTTCTAGGTGGGAAAGCCTTTTGGAGTTTCTGTATGAGGGGGAAGTACTCAGACATCATCTGGTTCTTGAGAGCTACTGCTGAGTCCATATTAAACTCAAACCCATCCCAGTGTTGCTTGGATAATAGCAGTTGAGACCTATGCTCAAGATCCTTTGAGAGCTTTGAGAATCCCTGTAGCTCTACCTGTAGTCTCTTGTAGATAGCATAACAGACTTTACAGTCCTGCTCACAATAGGCTTCCATCTCAGGAGTCCATTGAGACCAGTCTTCATAGTGTTCTTTGTAGACTCCTAACTTGATGCCCCACTCTTTCAAGGAATGACCAGACTCCCTTTTAGGGCAAGCTAAGCGAGACATCACAACAGTATCGTATATCTGTGAGGGCTTTAATGTTACACCCCATAGTTTCTGTAGCACTGGTAAGTCAAACATGCAGAGGTTGTGCCCTACCACCAGCTCCTGAGATTCAAGAAAAGCTTTACAGTCTTCCTTGGTATCTTCATGAAAGTTTGTAAAGCTCTTCGTATCAGGGTCATAACAGCAACAGCACCAGATCTTTGTAGGTCTTAGGCCATCTGTCTCAATATCAACAACAATCATAGGTATTCCCTTTCAAGCTTATCTAATATCTCATCAGAACTGAGCTCTTCTCTTCTAGCATCTTTAATGAACTCTGTCATCCTAGTCACGATATAGCTTTTAATGGCTTCTTCTAAGTCGTCCTCAAGAAAGGCTGTTTGTTTATCAGTCCAAGAGCAACCTCTGAGGAATAACATCAGTTCCATCTTTAGCTCATCAATGTTTAGATCTGCACTGAACTCCTTTGTCAGAACAGAGTCGTTGTTGATGTACTGCAGTTTGTATTTGTAGTTATCCATGTGTGTCTCCTTTCTAGTTGTCTGTTGTGTAGCACAGATCCGATCCATTGTCAAGTAAAGAAATGTTACAGGATTGTAACAAAATTTGATCAGAAGAACTTCTTTATTCTTTTCAGATACTTATTTGTTTTTGTACAATTTTGTCTAAAAAAAGTTCTTGACAAACCCCTTGAAATGTGCTACATTTTGTGTGTTCTTTTTCTTTTACCTGGTTTTCTTTTTCTTACTGTAAAGTACTCTTATGTGTAAGGGACATTACAGTGTCCTTTACAAACTGTTAAGACCTGTAAAGGATATTATATTAGCCCCACTGGTCAGCCATTGCTTCAGCAACTCCTTTGAATGTTTTACTTCTATGCTTACTACGCCCTTGCTGATACCACAAAGAGGTTGTCTTTAGCTTTCCTGTCTTAGTGTATACCCAACTATACCTAGGCATATCCTCTACAGATACCACATCAGTAGGCACAAGAGGAGGTAACCCTTTCAACCACAGACCAATCCTCTTTGTGTACTTCTCCCCAAACATGTAAGGGTAGACTATCTGAGAGTACTGAGGTAATCCAAAGCGTTTCATTGGTGGAGGATTCTCTACAGCAATCTTATCACAAGGAGCATTTAAAATTCTCATAAAGAACTCAGCAGCTTCATGACCCTTCTGTATTCTAGAGGGGTCTTTTGGTATATTACAAGCACCTGCAGGAGTCAGATAAGTACAGGGCGGATGAGCTATGATTAAGTCCCAGCCTTCCAAGTGCTTTAACACATCATCCTTTATGTGCCACTCAGGATGTCCTCCTGAACAATCCTGTATGTCACACGAATATGCTTCATGACCTTTATCTCTAAAGGCTTTACAGACTGTTTGAGATTCTTCGCAAGCTATTAACACTCTCATCTTAGTCCTCCTGTTTGCTTCTACTAAAGTGAATGTATAGTTGTGTCAAAGGGTTACGCATGTTTTCTGACTTTGTAACCCACCTAAGATTCTCTACACGATTATCTTGTCTGTCTCTGTTAAGGTGATCTACAAAAGGTTTGTTATCGGGGTTAGGTATAAAAGCCTCTGCAACAAGCCTATGTGTCTTTACATGCTTTCTTATGTTATCTCTATACAGATCTGTAATGACATACTTTGTTTTAGGATGTATCCAGTTGTTCAGGATCTTGCCTCTTGTCAGTTGTGGATGCCCTTTAATAGCTTCTATGAAGTGTGATAGGCTTCTTACTCTACCTTTGTTACTTACTTGATAGAGCCCTTCGTATCCTTTAACGTCTCTCCATTCTTCTTTGAGCATCTGATTAGTCCTCCAATCCTGCAAAGTCTAAAGCATCTGTACCTACTTCTGTTAAAAGAGTTGTGTCTTTATCGTAGTAGACAGCAGTACAGATTCCTTTTGAACCAAAAGCTCTGTTCTTCAGTACTCTTATAATGCTTGTGTTAGCCTTGATAGGGTCTGGATCTTGACCATTACGTTCAACTGATATGATTGTGGAAGCCAACTGCTTTATTGCAGAAGAACCTTTGAGGTCATCCATCGTAACTTTATTACCTTCTTCGTGTGTTGTTGTCTGGTTAGGGCTTTTTCTCAAATGGCAAGCTGCAATGATTGTAATGCCAAACTCCACACATAACGCAGCAAGATCATTACAGAGCTTATTAACAGCATGTAGAGGATCTGTTAAGGACTCTGTCAAAAAATGCAAGTGGTCTAGGAAGATAACCTTACAGTCTCTTGCTACAACTAAATATCTAATCCTATTACAGACATGTTCCGGTTCAGTACAACTTGTAGGCTCATACAGGTCTATCCTTTGATCTGCTTTACAGAGATTGAACCACTTCTCTATGTCTTCTCTTGAGGAGTCTTTCCATATCTCTGGCACCTTCAGGTTCTTTCCTGCCTTGATAGACATCAAAGACATAACAGTCTCTTCAGGTAACTCTTCAAAAAAGAATCCACCTATTCTCATATCAGTTGTCTGTACAAGATGGTCCATCCACCACCTCATATATGTACTCTTTGCAGCACCTGATGCACCTGTTAAGATTACCAACTGACCTGGGAGGATACCATGTATCATCTCATTAAGACCTACCCAAGGTGTTGGAGTGCATGGGTGACTCTTGTGATACTCCTCTATCCTATCAAACATTGTAGAGATATTTACAATATCCTTTGGAGTGTACGGCTCAGCTCTCCAGAAATGATTGACCAACTCTTGTGTTTTACCTACCATGAGAAAAGCATTAGGGTCTTTTAAGTCCTCAGGTAATCTCATGATCTTTAACTTCTTCTGAGGTAGAAACTGCACAGCTTTCTCTACAGCATCTCTACCAGCCTTATCACCATCCAAACAAAGCACAATGCTGTCAAACTTATCAAGGTAATCGTAGTTCTGCTTGAGAGCTTTGAAGCTTGTACAACCATCCGGTAACGATACCACTGTGTACCTACCTCCAAGGGCTTGCCAGAGACTGAGACAATCACTCTCCCCTTCTGTAACCACTACAAACTTACCTGTAGTAGGCTGACATTGAGCTCCAAAGAGCTGTATCTCATGATGAGCACCTGACCAGAAGAACTGCTTTGATTCACATATACGTGTCTTCTCAGCTACCTTCTCACCAGCCTTGTTGTAATAGGGGTAGAAGTGCTTCTGTATCTTGTGGTCTTTCACTAGAGTCCTCACCCCAAACTTCTTACAAGCATCCTCTGATATGCACCTATCAGCTATCTCTCGTATCTTTCCTTGTTCAACTTCCTCTACCATTCTTATAACTTTCCTTTCATATGGTTCTTTATCGTATTCTTTTCTGCCATCTTCCCACCATCTCGTATTGCAACTGAAACAATACCCGTGTCCATCGCTGTAAATGGTTGCTGGATCATGCCCTCCACAGTGAGGACAAGGCACATGAGTCTTTACTGCCACATTATCCTGCATTCTTTATCCTTTCTTTAAGCTTCTTTCCTTGATTGTAGAGCCTGTACAGGATGCTCTGGTACCTCCCTACCTGAGAGGCTAAGAAAGCTCTGTACAGGCCTTATTTGCTTGATTACTTCGATGTCATAATCTTTGCAACATCTTTACCCAGTTTAGCATAGTCAAACATAGGGCCTTTCTTGCCTTTACGAGCATGCTTTTTGAGCAAGCAACGGATGGCAAAGAACAATTTAATCTTTCTTAAGAACATTGTCAATCTCCTCTGAAGTTTTCACCAACAGTTTCTGTATTTCTTTTAGGGACTCCGTTGGTGTTCGAGTTGCCCTATATACCATAATTGACTTTACAGCTACGTAGAAGTCAAATAGGATATCGTGTGAGTCTTTTATATACGACATTTAATCCTTTCATTCAAAAGCTTTTTGTAGATCTTCAACAGTCTTTTGTCTCCTGAGATCCTGTATGCCTCATGGAATCTCCCTGCTTCCTGCTCTAGGAACTTCTTCTTGGAATCTTCAAAGGCATTCATGGTCTGTTCAAAGGGACTCAACTGCCCTTCTAATAAGAGTTCTTCCTGTATCATAGGTCACCTCCTTTCAGTATCGCAGCTTCTACTGCTGAGTCTGCAGTGCCACTCTCTATCATGGCTATCAAGCCCTTTGGTATTCTAGGCCAGCCTTGCTCTTCCATCTTCTTGGCAGCCTTGATAACCCTATCAATGTGTATCTTTGCAGCTCCACACCAGAATGCTAAGGATTCTCTCCAAGCCTGCGTGCTACCTTTGAGAAACATCCTAGCTTCCCTTTGGTCTTTGGAACCTGTGCCTGTCTTTGGAGTTCTACCGCTAGCATCCATTACTGCTTGCATGATAACTCTAAAGGCTAGCTGTTGTTCTGGCATGTACATAACTGACTCCTTTCAATGTACACCTCTGTTTCATTTGGTGTTGTTTTGTAAAAGACAAGAGAGTAGGTTCTGTTCTGGTTGAACTGAATAACCTCTCCCCATGAGGATAAGACACTCTTATCTGAATAGTCCTTTGAAGATATCCACTTCTGGATATTGCATAGGTCTGTTTCATCAATAGGGTCTTTGAAGCTATAACTGTATCTCATTATTGTTCCTTTCTACGGTACGCTGTACAGCAACAGATACCGTTCTCTTTGATTTCTCTTAAGCACTTGGCAGATATACAACCTCTGTCTTTATCTTCCTTGTGGCAGGGGCACTCAGTAATATCCAAGTGCATTCTGATACGAGCCCTAGCAATCTTTGGAAGATTCTCTGTAGGCTCTACACCATTCTCCTCTGCTAACTTAAGCATCAACGCTTGCATTTCTTCTTCAGTCATTCTATTCACCTCCCCATTTGACTCCAATGTTTATGTAATGTGACCCCTCAAAGAGGTGTCTTGTTATGTCTAAGCAGATGTCCTCTATGAGAACTCTCTTAGCAGTACACTCTTGAGATAACTTTGTAAATACTGCTTCAACACAGTGAGATATCTGTGTGGTTGTGTCTTCTAAGCTGTCTGCCCAGAAACCAACATACCACTCTTGAGTTTCAATGTCAAGATCTTTCTTCTTATAAAAGACAACAAAGTCTGCTTCGTCCAGTCTTTTACTGAGACCTACAAAGAACTCTCTGTATATTCTAAGCCTTGTGTCAGCCACTTCACAGTCAAAGCATACTCCATCCTTGTTAAGGAATGAAAATAACTCTTGCTCTTTACCACATATCTTACAGGTACTCATTTAATCCTCCGTTCTTTTATAGGTTTTGTCGTAACTTCCTCCAAATTTTTTAGAGTTTCTGTCGCAGATCCATCCTTTGCATCTACTTGAATACCATAGCCACCTTTAAAGAACACCATCTTTTCCCCTAAATAGTTTATAAAGACCTGTTCAATATCTTCAAAGGCAACGTGTATATATTTTCCATCTAAGGTCTTAACTAGTAGAGTGGCCTTAACGCTCATTGTACCTCCTTAAAATACTTTCTGTTCCAAAAATGACAATACTCAATAGCATCATCTTCTTTAGAAAAATATGCACCAATATGTTCTGTCTTTGGTCTATTGAGTTTATCAAAACCGACAACCTTTTTAATCATCCACATCCCTTTTGTATTAGACCACCCTAAAGTGTCCTTGAAAGGATACACCTTACCAACTATTCTTATCATACTTCCTCCACTTTATAGCCAGTAATCTCTGCAACTTCTGCAGGCGTTAGAGGGCTACAGTGACCGTAGTATCCATCATTATGCACGAAAGGATATGAGCATTCCTTGTTTATTTTTTTTAAGACGCTTATGTTTTTCTCATCTGTGTCACTATCCCAGAACTTGCACAGTTTTCCTATGTCTTCCTCTGTTGCATCCTTAATAGGTTCTTCTACGAGGATGTATCTACCTGCAAAACCTTTACCAATACCAAACTCAATAGATAATACAGTAGAGTCGTGATCATCGTAAAAGTAACAAAGAATACCTTGGACAAACTTATAATATCCATCAGCATCATCTGAATAAATCTTTGTATCGGTATCTTTTAAAGCCAGTACTTCTTCTACTGTTGTTAAGTATTTCTTTGTAGTCATTAGAATAACTCCTCTGTTTGCTGTACAATTTTTATGTCTAACTCTCCACGAACATTGGTGTCTAGCAGCCATTCCTCTTGAGTCTCTCCGAAGTTCTGTTGCATTATTAGGTCAGTCTTCATAGCCTCTGCTTCTCTCTTGGTTAGGTTGTAGTCAATGATTTCTAGGTTGTTTCTGATAGAGTTCTCATAAGACCCTACCAACATGTACAAAGGTTCTGTTTTCATTTTAGTTCTCCTTTATTTTCTAATTACAAATCCTGTTGTGTCTTTCTTAGCTTTACCCTTAGCTTTTAAGCCAACTATACAGCCTTTCTTATCAAGGAATCTGAGGTCTGTTTCATCCCCTTTGATTACCTCCATACCAAACCACTCCTCAGGTACTTCTTCAAAGACAACTGCTATGTTGTTATTGTTATGGAGCATCTCTACAATATCCCCGAACTTAGTCTTCTCAGATCTGCTGTAGGTCAAGTGGTAGTTCGGCCTTGTAGCTACCCTGTTCCAGTCCTTTGTGTAGTCATAGAACTGTACATCTGGAAAGGTATCTAAGACAACTCCAAGTTCTTTCTCAACATCTATATCTGATGTTCCATTGATACGTACACAGGGCTTTAATCTCTCAAGGTCTGCCCTATCAACAAGCTCTTGTATGTCTGCTAATAAGTATCTCATGAAAGCATCCCTGTTCTTTAGGAACATCTTGGTCTTTCTCATCCGAGCTTTACTGACACTAGTCATCTGTCCATGACCTGCACTGACTAGACATGCTTTTCTACAACCGGGAGAGCAACAAGGACACAGCTTCTTATTAGGAAGGAGGTAAAGGATACCAGTGAGGTACCCTTTCTTGACTCCCTTGATTGTCTTAGCATCTTGATTAACGCTTAGCAATCTCATTCTTAATCTCCTTTAAGGTTTCTAAGATTTCTTTTAACACAGCAGGCACACTGGTATCTTCTGGTGTCTTATCTTCAGACTCTGCTGACTGTGCTAATTTACCTTCAGACACTTCAAAGACCTCTTCAAAGTCATCTTCATCGTGGAGGTACCAGCCATAATTAAAGCCTTCTGCAGAAGTAGGCCATCCTATTTCACCACCACATAACTTTTGCATGTATACAGTAGGAGTACCTGTTTCATAGTCAACATAGGCAATCTGGTCATCTTTCAAGAGCACATGACAAGGTATCTGTTCTTTAAGCTGATCAAGGTTGAGTGGTCTAAAAGCATCATCTCTGGTTAGTTTGCTTGTCTTGGTTTCCTTTGTTTCTACAGCAGGCTTTTCAGCTTTCGTTACAAAGATCGCTTCAAAATCACCTACGCAATTTACATGCCATCCACGCTTATACGTAGGATGATGTGCTCCCCAACCTATACCACCGTCAACACCTTTATTAAAGTACACTGTTGCATGTTCTTTTCTGCCAGCTTCTGTCTCTGCATAGCCAATCTGTCCATCACGTAAGCGTACCTTACAAGGAGCTTTAGCCCACAGCTCTTCAACTGATGTAGGTTCTAAGACAATCTCTTCATCTATTTCTTTAACAGTAGACTTCTTACGAGGTACACTTGAGGTTACCCACTTCAGTTCGTCTGTAAGTTGATAATCTCTGTGGCAATAATGCCCTGCGATATACTCAGCTGTAAGGTTTTTAATATGTTCTGTATCTCTATTCTTTATATTCCAGAAGTACTCTGTTTTAATAAGTGCTTTGTCTTTAGAGATAAGACAGATATCTCCTTCGTTATCTTCAGCAACAAGACATATACCTATTACGTTATCCAAGGTACAGACTTTGACTTCCTTTCCTACCAGACTTTTAAGTTTCTTTAAAGATTTAATACATCTACTCATTTTTAGTTCCTTTCTTGTTTTGAGCAACTTGCAAAGCGGTAGCAAATTTCCGACCGGCATGGCGATCTTTGAAGCAACTCACGGCACCGCACCCAAGTACGCGGGCATGGATAAAGTCAACCCGTCCAGTCTTGCCCTCTCCGGCG
>ERZ808048.101-NODE-101-length-17396-cov-3.244645_pt1 | contig 17396 bp, 18 predicted proteins | sample MGYA00380197_ERZ808048 | MGnify/ENA primary metagenome ERZ808048 (study PRJEB31490, sample SAMN06133377) | cow dung metagenome | isolation source: M1 | host: cow | place: China: Chengdu | collected 2015-05 ... | reverse complement strand
GTTAACTCCTAACTCCTCACTCCTAACTATGTATCACTCAAACTTGATTGATTTCGCTGGGGAGATTTTGGCGATGAGGTATGAAGGGATTACGAGGATGCAAAGAATTGCAACTCCCACGCCAATGTTTAGTGCGATTGCCTGCCATGGAATAAGTTCTACAGGCGCATAATCTACGAAGTATATCTCAGGGTCTAGTTTTACTACCTTGAGATATTTTTGTATGAAGTACATTCCTAAACCTATCACATTGCCCCAAAGCATTGCTTTGCCAATAAGGAAAGAGGCTTGGTAAAGGAAGATTTTACGTATAGTCCAGTTGTTTGCTCCAAGTACTTTCAATGTGCCAATAAGAGTGGTCTTTTCCAAAATTATGATTAGTAACCCCGAAATCATAGTAAAACTAGCCACGGAAAACATCAAAATTAAAATCACCACCATATTAAGGTCCAACAAATCTAGCCACCCAAAAATTTGTGGTTGTAGCTCTTGTATGCTTCTTGTGTAATATGGATTGTAATTTCCTGTGAAATTATTGGCAGTGGCAAGGAAAATATTATAAGAAGTTTCGCCAAGATAGTCAAGGTCGTTTACAAACACTTCTATGCTAGTTGCAGTTTTATTATCCCAATTATTCAACATTCTAACATGTTGAATATCAGTTACTACAAATAGTTTGTCAAAATCTGCAAGGCCTGTGCTGTAAATGCCAGAAATGGTAAATTGGCGAAGCCTAACATCGTTTTGGATAAAATAGCAGATAAATTTATCGCCAACTTTTAGTTTAAGCGCATCAGCTTGTTTTTGCGAAATAAGAACTTCGTTAGACGGAGTACTATCATTATAGACAGGAATTTTCCCCTCTCTTAAATATTCTTTAAAGAAATCCCAATTGTAATTTGCATCCACACCCTTTAGCACAATGCCCTGAAAATCAGTTTTAGTCTTGATTATGGCAGGTTTTGTAGCAGTAATCTGTGTGTAATCTACATTTGGAACTTGCTTTATGGCATTTATCAGCGTATCTGAAAACGAAATAGGGGGTAGGTCGTATGTTTTGTTGTTGGTAAGGCTAGTAATTTGGATATGCGAACCAAATCCCATTACTTTTCTGCCCACTTCGTTTTTAAAACCTACCACAATGGCAAGCGAAAGCAACATTACAGCAAGCCCCAATGCAATGCCACATAAAGCTATGCGCACAGCAGGTTTGGATACCTTTTTCTTGTTTTTGTTGTCAGAAAAATGTATTCTTCTTGCTATAAAGAGTGGTAAATTCATTATTTCGTACGACCAGGATATACTTCAAGTGCTTTTTTAAGTATGAAAAGAGCTTTTTCTAAGTCTTCTTTATTAAGAACATACGCCAAACGCACTTCGTTGCAACCCACATTTTTCATGGTGTAGAAACCAGAAGCAGGAGCCATCATCACGGTTTGTTTTTCGTATTCAAACTCACTTAAAAGCCAAGCACAGAATTTATCTGAGTCGTCAATAGGAAGTCTTGCCACAGTATAGAATGCGCCCATTGGCACGGCAGAATATACTCCTGGTATCTTATTTAAGCCTTCAATAAGGTAATTTCTCCGTTCTAGATACTCGTTGTACATTTCTTGCATATATTCTGCAGGAGTATCGATAGAAGCTTCGGCAATTACCTGACCAATAAGAGGAGGAGAAAGTCTTGCTTGGCAGAATTTCATAACGCTTTCTTTCACAGATTGGTTTTTACAAACCAAAGCGCCAATTCTGATACCACATTCGCTGTAGCGTTTTGAAACAGAGTCGAATAGCACCACGTTTTCTTCAATGCCATCTAGGTGGAAAGCAGAAACGTATGGAGCATCTGTATAACAAAATTCGCGATAAACCTCGTCAGAGAAAAGGTAAAGGTCATATTTCTTTACCAAATCGCGAATTTGATTCATTTCTTCTTTTGTGTAAAGGTATCCAGTAGGGTTGTTTGGGTTACAAATAAGAATACCTTTTGTGCGAGGAGTGATTTGTTCTTCAAATTTTTCAATGCTAGGAAGAGCAAAACCATCTTCAATAGTAGATAAAACAGGTTTAATAATTGCTCCACAGCTTATAGCAAAAGCAGTATAGTTTGCGTAAGCAGGTTCTGGAACAATAATTTCGTCACCTGGGTCTAAGCAAGCCATAAATGCAAAGTTTACAGCTTCTGAACCACCTGTGGTAACAATGATATCTTTGTAATCTACGTTAATATTAAATCTGTGATAATATTCTGCAAGTTTCACACGAAGTGATTTATAACCATCACTTGGGCTATATTCAAGAATATCTCTATCTATGTTTTTGATGGCCTCTAACGCCACTTTAGGTGTTTTAAGGTCTGGTTGACCAATGTTTAAATGGTAAACCTTAACACCACGTTCTTTAGCTCTGTCTGCTAATGGAACGAGTTTTCTAATAGGCGATTGCGGCATTATCCAGCTGCGTTTAGAGGTCTGTGGCATAGTAATTTAATCTTTAATATAAACGTAGATACAAAGATAATTATTTTATGCTTATTTTAAGCTAATGTTGCAGCTTTTTTTAATGCTTCGTTAATATTTGAGCAGATGAACTCTTCGCTAATAACTTTGGTGAAACCTGCTTTTTGAAGAGTTTTGCGCACATTAACATTAACACCAGAAAGCACTACTTGGATACCTTCTTTTGCAGATTGCTCACATAAAGCTTCCAAGTTGTGAATACCAGTTGAGTCGATAAATGGCACTTTACGCATACGAATAATACGCACTTTTGGTTGGTCACCAAGGTTTTGCATCACTTCGTCGAACTTGTTAGCAATACCAAAGAAGTAAGGACCATCAATTTCATATACTTCTGTTCCTTCTGGAATAACAAGTTTATCTTCGTGAAGTTCAAGGTCTGTTTCTTCTGTTGGGTCGATTTCGTGTTTGAATACCTTGATAGAAACAGCTTCGCTAGTACGTTTTAGGAATAAAACGATAGCTAATACTAAACCAACTTCAATAGCAATAGTTAGGTCGAATACCACAGTAAGAATAAATGTGGTCATAAGCACTGCAAAGTCTGATTTTGGGTTTTTAGCAAGTGCTACGAATGTTTTCCAACCACTCATATTATAAGAAACCATAATAAGAACGGCTGCAAGACATGGCATAGGGATAAGACCAACAAGTTTGCCTAATAATAAAAGAACAAGTAAAAGCACCACTGCGTGAACAATACCAGCGATAGGAGTACGGCCACCATTGTTGATATTTGTCATGGTACGAGCAATAGCGCCAGTAGCAGGAATACCACCAAAGAATGGAACAACCATGTTTGCTACACCTTGGCCAATAAGTTCCATATTAGAATCGTGTTTACCGCCAATTACACCGTCGGCCACCATAGCAGAAAGAAGTGACTCAATAGCACCTAAGATAGCAATGGTAAATGCTGCTGGGAAAAGTGATTGAACAATTCCAAGAATAGTTTCGCCTTCAGCTAACTCAAGTTTTGGCATAGATGGCATTGGCATACCTTCTGGAAGAGTGTAAAGGTCGCCAATAGTAGCAATATTTTTAGCACCTTCCCATACATTAAACTCTTTAAGCGCCCATACGCCAAGTGTTGCCACGATAATAGCAATAAGTGAACCTGGCACTTTGCTAGAAATTTTTGGAGAGAAGATTATTATTAAAAGGCTTATTAGACCCACTGCAAATGAACCCCAATCCACTTTGTCTACGTTTTGGAAGTAATACCACCATTTGTGTAGGAAGTCTGCAGGGATGTTGGTTAAACCAAGACCGAACATATCGTTCATTTGAGTAGAGAAGATTGTAAGTGCAATACCTCCTGTGAAACCAACAATAACTGGGTAGGGAACGAATTTAATAATATTACCCAATTTGAATACACCCATGATTACCAGCATAATACCTGCCATAATTGTGGCGATGCTCAGACCAATAAGGCCATGTTGTTGGATAATACCATAAATAATAACGATAAACGCACCTGTAGGACCACCAATTTGTACTTTAGTACCACCCAAGAAAGAAATAATAAAACCTGCAATAATAGCAGTTACCAAACCTTCTGTAGGACCTACACCAGATGCAATACCAAATGCAATGGCAAGCGGAATTGCCACAATACCCACGATGATACCAGCCATAGTGTCGGTGGTAAGTTGTTGGGCATTATATCCCTTTAAACAACGAAAAAGAAAAGGGATAGGAAGACTGAATTTTTTAGAAATCTTGCTCATAAAATATGTTTTAAAACATAGTTCTTGGAAATAGGTTGCAAAATTAATAAAAAAATATCAACCCTTAATATGTTTTAATTAAGTTTTTTAAATATTTTTTATGAAAACGTTGTAGATTTAACGCCAAGCAACTTAGCACAAAAAAAGAGGTGAACAAATAATTGCTCACCTCTTAATTCTATGTAATAAAAAGAATTATTTATTCACTTGGAAACGGTTGATACCATCACGAATAAATCCTACGATTTGTTTAGCTGCTGCGATACCTGCATTGATGTTTGCTTCTGCAGTTTGAGCACCCATTTTCTTAGGAGTAGAGAAATAACGTGTTGGGAATTGTGCAGCGAACTCTGCATTTGCAGCTGGCATAATGTCAGTTACATAGCGGAAGTCTGCTCTGTCTTCCATAAGTTTGATTAATTCAACTTCGTTGATTACTTCTTTGCGAGCGGTGTTTACTAAAACAGCGTTTTTAGGCATTCGCTCTAGAAGAGAGTAGTTGATAGAATTTTTAGTTTCTGCTGTTGCAGGGATGTGTAATGAAATGAATTGGCAAGTTTCATAAAGTTCTTCAGCTGAGTCTAGAGCTTTAACACCATCATTTTCAATTACTTCTTTTGGACAGAATGCGTCGAATGCGTAGATTTCCATGCCGAAACCTTTAGCAACGCGAGCTACGTTTCTACCTACGTTACCGTAAGCGTGGATACCTAGTTTCTTGCCCATAAGTTCTGTGCCTGATGTACCATTGAATAGGTTACGTACAGCATAAACCATAAGACCTAGAGCAAGTTCAGCTACTGCGTTAGCGTTTTGACCTGGAGTGTTCATTACTACTACATTAGCAGCAGAAGCAGCTTGTAGGTCAACGTTGTCGTAGCCAGCACCAGCACGAACTACTATTTTAAGTTGTTTTGCAGCTTCGATAACTTCAGCATCAATAATATCACTACGGATAATGATAGCGTCAGCGTCAACAACTGCGTCTAAAAGTTCTTTTTTATCAGTGTATTTTTCTAGAAGGGCCATTTCGTAGCCTGCTTCGTCTAATACTTGTTTAATACCATCTATAGCTACTTTAGCAAATGGTTTTTCTGTTGCAACTAAAACTTTCATGTCTTATGCGTGTAATTTTTCAAATTCGTTAATGCAATCAACTAATGCTTGTACGCTTTCGATAGGAAGAGCGTTGTATGTAGAAGCACGGAAACCACCAACTAAGCGGTGACCTTTGATACCAACCATACCTTTTTCTGTAGCAAATTTCATGAAGTCTGCTTCAAGATCTTTGTATTCTTCTTTAAGTACGAAGCAGATGTTCATTAATGAACGGTCTTCTTTGTTAGCTGTACCTACGAACATTTTGCTGTTGTCGATAGCATTGTAAAGAAGTTCAGCTTTAGCAATGTTTTTCTTTTCGATTTCAGCAAGACCACCTTGAGCTTTTAACCATTTAAGGGTTTGAAGAGCTGTGTAGATAGGAAGTACTGGAGGAGTGTTGAACATAGAACCATTGTCGATGTGTGTTTGGTAGTTAAGCATAGTAGGGATGTAACGGCTAACTTTGCCTAACACGTCGTTGCGGATGATAACGAAAGTAACACCTGCAGGAGCAAGGTTCTTTTGAGCACCACCATAGATAACAGCATATTTAGTAACGTCTAGTGGACGAGAGAAGATATCAGAAGACATGTCAGCTACAAGTGGAACTGGAGAGTCGATATCTTTTCTTAATTCAGTACCGTAGATAGTGTTGTTTGTTGTGATGTGGAAATAGTCTGCGTCAGCAGGAATTTCGTAATCTTTTGGTATAAATGTAAAGTTAGCGTCAGCAGAAGATGCTACTTCAACAACTTCGCCAAAGCCTTTTGCTTCTTTCATTGCTTTTTTAGCCCATACACCTGTGTTTAGGTATGCAGCTTTCTTTTCTAATAAGTTGAATGGAAGCATGCAGAATTGTAAGCTTGCACCACCACCTAAGAAAATAACAGAATAGTTTTCAGGAATACCAAGAAGTTCTCTCATAAGAGCTTCTGCTTCGTCAACTACAGGTTGGAAGTATTTAGCACGGTGGCTAATTTCTAAAATTGATAAACCTTCACCTTGAAAATCTAAAACCGCTTTAGCTGTGTTTTCTATAACTTCTTGAGGAAGGATAGAAGGTCCAGCATTAAAATTATGTTTTTTCATATCGTTAATAAGTTAATAGTCTTATTTATGTATATTTTTTTGAAAGCACAAAGATACTAAAAATTATCTATTTGTGTATTGTTTTTCGTAATATTTTGTGTAATCGCCAGAAGTTACGTTATTTAACCATTCTTCATTAGCTAAATACCAGTCTACAGTCTTTTCAAGACCTTCTGCAAATTGAAGTGATGGTTCCCAACCTAGTTCGTCGCGAAGTTTGGTAGGGTCGATTGCATAACGTAAGTCGTGACCTGCGCGGTCTGATACGAATGTGATAAGTTTTTCTGATGTACCAGGTTCTCTACCCAATTTCTTGTCCATTACTTGGCAAAGTAGGCGGATAAGGTCAATATTTGTCCATTCGTTGTGACCACCTATATTATAAGTTTCACCTAAACGTCCATTGTGGAAAATGGTGTCGATAGCACGAGCGTGGTCATTTACCCATAACCAGTCGCGTACGTTTTCACCTTTACCATAAATAGGAATAGGTCTGTTGTTTTTAATGTTGTTTATTGAAAGTGGAATAAGTTTTTCTGGGAAATGGTTTGCACCATAGTTGTTTGAACAGTTTGACATAACCACAGGAAGACCATAAGTGTGGAAGTATGCGCGCACAAAGTGGTCTGAACTAGCTTTTGATGCTGAATATGGACTACGTGGGTCGTATGCTGTTTTTTCTGTGAAATATCCTTCTTTACCTAGTGAACCATAAACTTCGTCGGTAGAAACGTGGTAGAAGCGTTTGCCTTCATAGTTGCCTTTCCAAAGGTTTTTAGCAGCGTTAAGAAGGTTTGCTGTACCCATTACGTTAGTACGAATAAATGCTAGTGGGTCTGTAATAGAACGGTCAACGTGTGATTCAGCAGCTAAGTGAATAACGCCGTCAAATTGATATTCTTGGAAGAGATTTTCTATAAATTCAGTGTCGGTGATGTCACCTTTAATGAATTGATAGTTTGGAAGATCACAAATGTCTTTTAGGTTTTCTAGGTTTCCTGCGTATGTAAGTGCATCTAGGTTGTAGCACATGTAGTTAGGATACTTTGTTACAAAAAGACGAATAACGTGTGAGCCGATAAAACCAGCTGCGCCTGTGATTAAAATTTTCTTATCCATAATATTATGTTTAGTCGTATGTTCGTTTAGTTGTTTAAGGATTATACTCTAAAAGCCATACATCCTTGAATTGAGGATATTTTTTTGCGAATTTCTGTATTTCTATTTCGCCAATTTCCTCTGTTTCATAACTATCTGTTATAATTCTAAATCTATTGTCAGAATATACTATTTTGCTGTCTGATAGTTCTTTTGGAAGGTTGCTAAGGAATTTCAACGCTTTTGCTTGAGTGTTGAAACTTCCTATAACTGCGTGATATGGTGTGCAAATGATTTCTTCTTCTATATCTGGAGTGATAACCACTTCATCTAATGCCTGGATAGGTACAAATGTGGCACGATACACTACTTGTTTTTGGTTGAAATTCATAGGAACTAGTAGTAGAAGAAGAATAGCTGCTACGCATGCAATAGCATAATTGAATCCTTTGGTTGCTTTGGCTTGTCTTTCTTCTTTTTCTGCTCTCACTTTTTCCTCTCTCACTTTTTCTGATAGTGAAATAGTGTTTGTTACTATTTCTGGGAAGTAGAAAGATTGTAAACCAAAAGAATCTATTAGTAAATCGTTAGTTTTATATGGTTCAAAACTAACTTTATCATTGTTAAATTGGAATATTCCTATATTTGCAAAAGAAAGATGTTTGAAGTTTACAAGTGTATTGTTTAACTTTTCTACAGATTCTTTTATGTAGGCGTTGGCTTCTTTTAAACTAATGCCTTCTCCTTTAGCCACTTCTTGTGCCAAAAGACCATCGTTGTAGTTTAAGTCTGGATTGAAACCGACAGTGCGAGTAGGAGGTAGTAGATAACCATTTTCCATCTGAGCTGGTTTCTCAGATGCTACGAAACCTCCGAAAGCAGGAATGATTACAAAATCATGCTTTCTGAGTAGGTTTTCTATATGGTTTTCTAATTTTTGCATTAACTGCAAAGTTAAATTAAAAAAAGTAAATAAACTAATGAAAATAGAAATAAATTATCAACAATAAACAAAAAAGAGGTTGATAAAAAATCAACCTCTTCATTTATTGTAGTTTAAAATTATTCAGCTACTACATTTACAGTAAATTCTGCGCTTACTTCGCGGTGAAGTTTAACAGCTACTTTAAATGTTCCAAGTTCTTTGATAGCTTCTTTAAGAGCGATAGTACGTTTATCGATAGCGATACCTTGTTTACCAAGCTCTTCTGCCATTTGGATAGAAGTTACAGAACCGAATACTTTACCAGCTTCGCTAGCTTTAGTTGCGATAGTGATGTTAGCTTCATTAATTTTTGCAGCAAGTGCTTCTGCGTCAGCTTTAATTTTAGCTAATTTGTGAGCACGTTGTTTTAGGTTTTCTGCTAATACTTTTTCAGCAGAAGGAGTAGCTAAGATAGCTTTACCTGTAGGGATTAAAAAGTTACGACCATATCCGTCTTTAACAGTAAGGATATCATCTTTGTATCCTAATCCGTGTACATCTTCAATTAATATAATTTTCATAACGTGTCTCCTTTTAATTATTTCATCATATCGGTTACGTAAGGAAGCAATGCTAAGTGGCGTGCTCTCTTAACTGCTTGTGCTATTTGACGTTGGTATTTTAAAGAAGTACCAGTAATACGACGAGGAAGAATTTTACCTTGTTCGTTTAAGAATTTCTTTAAAAATTCTGGATCTTTGTAATCGATATATTTAATGCCTAGTTTTTTGAAACGGCAATATTTTTTCTTCTTAGTATCCACTGATTGTGGAGTCAAGAAACGGATTTCAGATTGATTCTGTGCCATGGTTTATGTCTCCTTATTAAGCTTCAACGTTAGACTTAGTGTTGTTACCAACTTTTTTTCTTCTCTTTTCTGCGTATTCGATAGCGTATTTTTCCATTTTTACGGTTAAGAAACGTAGTACGCGTTCGTCACGACGGAATTGTGTTTCTAGGTTTGCGATAACTTCTGGTTCTGCGGTGAACTCAAATAGTTGATAAAAACCTGTAGATTTTTTTTCAATAGGGTAAGCAAGTTTGCGTAAACCCCAGTTTTCTTCATTCAAAATAGCTGCACCAGCGTTTGTTAGTACAGTTTTGAACTTTTCGACCGCTTCCTTCATCTGAGCTTCAGATAAAACGGGAGTCAAAATGAAAACGGTTTCGTAATGGTTCATAATGTCCTTGTTTTTAATTAGTTAATAAATAAAGTTAATTGCTTCACTAAAAAGCGGTGCAAAGGTACGAATATTTTTTTGAATATGCAACACCTTTTAGTAATGAATTATATATTTTAGTATTGTTCTTTTTCTGAAGGGAAATCTTGTGATTTAACGTCAGATATATAATTTTGAACTGCTTCTGTGATAACAGTGTTTAAATCGGCATAGCGACGTAGGAAACGAGGTGAGAATCCTTTGGTTATACCCAACATATCTTGCATTACAAGAACTTGACCGTCTACGCCAGCTCCTGCGCCAATACCAATGATAGGAATTTGAACAGATTGTGCCACGCGAGTTGCTAATGTTGCAGGGATTTTTTCAAGAACAATGGCAAAACAGCCGGCTTCTTCAAGAAGTTTTGCGTCTTCGATAAGTTTGTTTGCTTCTTCCTCTTCTTTTGCGCGCACAGCGTATGTGCCATATTTATTGATAGATTGTGGCATTAGACCTAGGTGTCCCATCACTGGAATACCTGCAGAAATAATGCGTTTGATAGAATCAATCACTTCTTCGCCGCCTTCCATTTTGATGCAGTCTACACCAGTTTCTTTCATAATGCGGATAGCAGAAGAAAGAGCTTCAAGAGAGTTTCCTTGGTATGTACCAAAAGGCATATCGCAAACAACAAGTGCACGTTTAGCAGCTTTCATAACACCTTTTGCAAGGAATATCATTTCGTCAAGTGTGATAGGAAGGGTAGTTGTGTTACCACATATTACATTTGATGCAGAGTCTCCAATTAAAAGAACGTCCACTCCAGCTTGGTCTAGAATAGTGGCCATAGAATAATCATACGCAGTTAACATGCTAATTTTTTCGCCACGTTCTTTCATTTCTCTCAAACGATGAGTGGTGACCTTGCGTTGGTCTTCAATCTTGTGTACAGACATAATTATTAAGGTTTATAAATTCTGTGCAAAATTACTAAATTTATTTACAAACCATTATACTAATTCGTAAATTTTATATAAATTTGCATCTTAGTGGTGGTGTTTTGTCAATTCGCCGAATCACCAAATCACCAACTAAACAATAAAACAATTAAACAACAAACATATGACCGACATTCAATGCTTAGAGTACGATGACGAAGCAGCTATCGTATTCATTCAAAAGAAACTACCAAAAGAATTAAATATCTCTGATGACGATATTCAATATGTTCTTGACGTTATTTACGATTTTTATGAATCAAAAGGTCTTTTAAATGAAGACACAGACGAAGAAGTGGAAATTGTAGAAGAAGAATTGTTGCATTACATCTTGAAAGCAGTGAAAAAAGATGAAATGGACGCAGAAAAACTAAACGAAGAGAATGTTCAGCTTATTTTGGATGCTGAATATGAATATTCTGAATCTTTAGGTGTTTATTAATTATTAAATTATGTGGTTTCTAAAATTTTTATCTCGCAGGTCGTTTAAAACCTTGTATGCTCTCTCAAACTTTTTGTATTATCTGGCTTATTATGTAGTAAAATACAGAAGAGAGGTGGTAAGGAAAAATTTGGTTAATTCTTTCCCAGAAAAAAATGAGCAAGAGATAAAAACTTTAGAAAAAGCTTTTTATCGTCAGTTTTGTGACCAAATAGTGGAGATAGTCAAACAAGTAACTATTACAAGTGAAGAAATGGCATCTCATTTAATTGTAGAAAATATTGATATTGTAGAAAAACTACGTTCAGAAAATCGTTCTATAGTTTACTATTTAGGTCATATAGGCTGTTGGGAATACGTGGCTTATTTTGCCGAGGCATCCAAAACAAATGACTTATACATTGGTTATAAGAAACTTACAAACGAAACCTTTGATAAGTTGATGTACAATTTAAGAGCAAAATTTGGTGGACATCCTGTTCAAGATGTTAAACTATTACGTACATTGGCTCAGCTTAAAAAAGAAGGAAAGCGTGCAGAACTTGGTTTCCTTGCAGACCAATCTCCAATGCCTGATGCATTAAATTATTGGACTACATTCCTAAATCAAAATACTGCTATGATAGACAGTATAGAACGTATAGCAAGAAAATTGGATTATGCTGTATGTTATTTTGATGTCACTCGCCAGCAGAGAGGTGTGTATAAAATAAAGATTCAACTTATCACAGACGATATTGCTTCTACTCCACAAAACTACGTTACAGAAGAGTATACCAGATTATTGGAACAGACAGTTAAGAAACAACCAGAGTGTTTCTTGTGGTCTCATAATCGTTGGAAATATACTCCAGCAGATTATACAAGGAAATGAAAAAGGTAAGTGTAATAATATTAAATTACAATGGTAAACAACACTTAGAAACTTATTTGCCATCTGTAATTAAAAATACTCCTTTACACATTGCAGATATTGTGGTGGCAGATAATGCTTCCACAGATGATTCTGTACATTGGCTTAAAGAAACTTATCCTGCCTTAAAGATAATTCAACTTAAGAGTAATTATGGTTATGCCGAAGGGTACAATATTAGTATTGGTAGGGTAGAAACTCCATATGTGATTTTATTAAATTCTGATGTAGAGGTTACTCCAAACTGGATTCAACCTATGCTCACCTATATGGAAGAAAACCAAAATGTAATTGCGGTTCAACCAAAAATACTTCAGTATAAAGATAAAACTAAGTTTGAATACGCTGGTGGAGCAGGTGGTTTCCTTGATAAATTTGGATATCCATTTTGTAGAGGAAGAATCTTTTCATCAATAGAAGAAGATAAAGGTCAATACAACGACATTAGACAAATCTTTTGGGCTTCTGGAGCTTGTATGATGGTGCGTCGTGTAGATTTTATAGACTATGGCGGACTAGACGAAAATTTCTTTACTCACCAAGAGGAAATAGATTTTTGTTGGAGAGTGAATTCCAGAGGTAGAAAGGTATTTTATATTCCAAACTCAGTGGTATATCATTTGGGTGGAGGTACACTAGACCAATCAAATCCAAGAAAGACATATTATAATTTCAGAAATAATATGTTGATGATATACAAAAATCTTAATACTCCAAGGCTTATACCACTTGCTATTATAAGACTTTTCTTGGATTATCTTGCAGCATTTATATATCTCATTTCGCTTAAACCAAAATTGGCGTGGGCTGTGTTGAGAGCTAGAATAGATTTTTATAGATACAAGGGCAAGGTAAAGGCTCAAAGAAAAGAAAATCTTATAAAAACAATCCGTTATACAATGCCAAAAGTGGTGTATAACGGAAGTATATTGCTTTCTTATTATATGCTAGGTAAAAAGAAATTCTCTCAATTTTCTTCACTTAACAAGGCCTGAGCATTCTGAATAGCAGCATCGCTTAGTGTACTGCCGCTAAGCATGCGAGCTATAGCAGTAACTCTTTCTTTTGCATTTAACTGAGTAACAGTTGTTTCGCTTTCTCCAGATTTTTCTACAAAATAATGTGTAGTTGCTTTTGCTGCTATTTGTGGTAGGTGACTAATAGAAATAATTTGCACATTAGCACTCATTTTCTTTAGCATCTTTGCAGTAAGGTCTGCTGCTTCGCCAGAAATACCAGTGTCTATCTCGTCAAAAATAAGGGTTGGAAGGCTACTGCTTTGTGCCAATAGATATTTTAAGCACAACATTACCCTTGAAATTTCACCTCCAGACGCAGTTTTGTCTATTGGTTGAGGAGATTTGTTTTTATTTGAAGAGAATAATAATTCTACTTTGTCAATACCTGTTTTGCTTGGAGATTCTAACGGTATGATATCAAATTTCACATTGCTATATGGCATTCCTAGTGCAGAAAGTTGTTCTACAAGCTCTCTCTCTATGATAGAAGCTTGGTTTTTGCGTCTTTCTGATATTTTGGTGGCTTCTGCCAATAGATTGTTGTAAATTTCATCACGTTTTCTCTTAAGATTCATTATTTCCTCGTCGGAATTGTCAATCAGAGAGATTTTATTTTCTAGTTCGTTCTTAATTTCAATAAGTTCTGCCACAGTTTTTACTCTGTGTTTTTGGCAAAGTGTGTAGATTAAATCCCTTCTTTCTCTCAAATAATCCAATCTTTCAGGGTCTGAATCTACTTTTTCGCTTTCGTTATACAGTTCGGCAGAGATGTCTTTTAGTTCAATGTAGCAAGATGAAATTCTGCTCACCAATTCTTCGCAATATGTAGAATATTTTGAAACAGATGAAATGGTGTTTTCTGCATTTCTTAGCATTTCAAGTGCACCTAAATCTGTAGAAAGTATATTTTCAGCCTCAAGTAGCGCTTGTTTAATGTCGTTTGCGTGTTCAAGTATAGTCAATTCAGTTTCTATATCTATGTCTTCAGAATCTACCAATTTGCTCTCTTCTAATTGATTATATTGAAACTGAAGATATTCTAGTTCTTCTTTGCCTTTTGCTAATTCACTTTCTAGTTTTTCTATATTTTCGCAAACTGAGGCGTGAGATTTATATAATTCCTTGTAATTTTCTAGTAATTCTTGGTTTTTGGCAGTAATATCCAGCACTCCCAATTGGAAATTGTTGTCTCTTAAAAGAAGATTTTCGTGTTGTGAGTGGATGTCTATAAATTGACTAGAAAGTGCTTTTAATACAGATGCATTTACAGGTGTATCATTGATGAAGTGTCTTGACTTGCCAGAAGAAGCAACTTCTCTTCTTAATATACACTCAGGGCTATAATCCAAGTCATTTTCTTCAAAAAAATCTTTAATATCAAATTTAGAGACATCAAAAACGGCTTCGATTATGCATTTTTCTGTACCTTCTTTTATGGTTTTAAGGTCTGCCCTTGCACCTAAAACAAGGTTTAATGCTCCCAGAAGTATTGATTTACCTGCGCCAGTTTGCCCAGTAATAACGGAGAAACCTGATTCAAAGTTTAAATCAAGTTTTTTAATAAGTACATAGTTTTCTATGTGTAAAGAATTAAGCATAGATTATTTTTTAAGTGAGTTGTAACGATGTTGCAATGTTGGAATGATATAACTTAACACGTCGTATGCAGTATTGCATTCTTCTTTGCTACCTTTTGAATAGATATTGATAAGTTCATCTAGTTTTGCTTCCAAAAATGGTGTTAATATAACACTTGAAGAAGGATGATTTTTGTATACTGTTTTCAGTGTTTTTAGACCTTCTGTGATGGTGGATCTGCTTTTTGCTGGTGAAAGTGCCATCTCGTCAAGGCCTGTTCTATGATAGGTGTAAAGATATTTTCTGAAGTCACTTAGAGCATCGTCTGTGATATTACTTATCACGGCATATCTGTTTTGGTTGTCTTCAAATGCTCTCCAACCTTGTTCATTTGTGCTTTGTGCTTGATTTACAATGCTTTCTGCCTTTTTGTAAATAGGAGTACCACCCAAACTAGAGAATGTGTCTAGGTCTGTGGCTATTATCATATAGGCATAATAAGCAAGCACAGCAGTAAGGTTGTCTGAGAATGAGTTCTCGTCAAAGTTTAGTGGGTCGTTTTCGTTATAACTGAAAGCGAAGTGTTGGTCGTTGAAGCTATAAATAGGGCTTTTGTAGTTTGTTCCATAAACAGGTCTATTTGCGTTTACCTGAATGTTACAACTAAAAGAACCATTGTTGTAGTTGTTTACCAATATCATTATGCTGCATTCAATACGCTCTTCTACTGCATATTCGTGGTCTGTCCATTGTCTTTCGTTCATAAATTCTGTAATGGACTTCTCCAATGTGGTAAATATAGATTTGCTAGTACCTGCTATTTGGTCTGAATTGACAGTAACTTTGCAATTCAGTTCGTTAGCAAATCCTATTGTAATGAAGGAGATGAATAAGAGTAGGGTGAAGTATATTTTTTTTATGCTTTGCATATTTTATCAATAATATCTTTGGCTACTTCTGTTTTAGATTTCAAACAGAATGCTTCTGAATTGCCATTTCTCTCGATAATGGTAATTTTATTTGTGTCGTAACCGAAGCAAGCATTAGCATCCTTTAGAGAATTTAGAACAATAAAGTCTAAGTTCTTTCTTTCAAGTTTGCCTTTGGCATTTTGTGCTTCATTATTGGTTTCAAGGGCAAATCCAACAAGTATTTGGTTGTCTTTCTTCTTTGCACCTAGACTTGCTGCAATATCTTGTGTAGGTTTTAGTCTAATGACTAAATCATCTTTTTCGCGTTTGATTTTCTCATCTGCTTGCGTTTCTGGTCTGAAATCTGCCACGGCTGCGCAAAGAATGCATATGTCTGAAGATTCAAATTCTGCATTTGCAGCATTGTACATTTCTTCTGCTGAAGTTACGCTAATAGTTTTAATATTAGGGTGTTTTGCTTTGATTTGTACAGGGCCACTCACCAAATAAACGTCTGCGCCTCTTGATGCACATTCTTCTGCAAGGGCATAACCCATCTTGCCTGTAGAGTGATTGCCAATAAAGCGAACTGGGTCTATTTTTTCGTATGTAGGACCAGCTGTAATTAATACTTTTTTGCCAGAAAGTTCTTGCTTAGAGTTGAAGAATTCTGATACACGCTCAGAAATTTCTTCTGGTTCTGCCATACGGCCTTCACCAGTTTCGCCACAAGCTAATTCTCCTTTAGGAGATTCTAAAACATGCACACCATTTGCTTTCAAGCGCTCTAAATTTTGTTGAACAGCAAAAGAAGAATACATAGTCACATTCATTGCCGGAGCAATCCACTTTTCGCCTGCACAAGACATAAAACAAAGCGAAACAGGGTCATCAGCAATTCCATTTGCAATTTTACCAATTGTATTTGCGGAACAAGGAGCAATTAAATAAAGGTCTGCCCAACGTGGAAAATCAATATGTTGAAATGGTCTTGCTTCTAAAGTTCCATTTTCCAAGTAAACAGGACATTTAGAAAGCGAAGCAAATGTCAATGGAGCTACAAATTTTGTAGCAGCAGAAGTCATCGCCACGCGCACTTCTGCGCCTTCCTTTTGTAACAATCTCAACAATGTGCAAGTTTTATAGGCAGCTATTCCACCTGTCACACCTAACAATATCTTTTTTCCACATAAATTCATAAGGACAAAAATAAAAAATAATGACAACTCATAAAAAAAAGGAACCCGGTCCTTAGCCGGATTTCCTTTTTATGTTACTAATTCTTTAGTAATTAAGCCGCTTTTTCGTTAGCAACACTGCAACATTCAGAATGTTGGTGTTTCACGCGGTCACGAACTTCAGCCTTTTTGCCGTCGTTAAAACGATCTAATGTGCCTACCAAATAACCAGTAATACGGCGAATCCTTTCAAAACGGATCCCTTCACCAATAAGAGTTTCTTGTTTTTCCATAACACCATCCTTAAAATGTATAACTACAATATATATTGTTTTTTTAATCTTGGATACCCCAATATATAGAAAAATTTGTTTTTTACAAAAAAATGTATTTTTCTATTGACAAAACATTATTTTTAATGTATATTATAACCATAGCAAACAACAAAACAAACCACCAAGAAAGGAAGTATAGAATATGATGGCAAAAGTTTGTATACTGTAATTGTATTAAGCAATAATACAACACAAACTTTAGGAGGGCATGATAATGAAAAAATTACTCGCATTTATTCTTTGTGCCGTTATGGTACTGTCTTTTGCAGGATGTGCCTCCTTCAGACCTTACAGTGAGATCGAAGCAGACGGCAAGCTTATAGTTGCAACCAAC
>ERZ808048.100-NODE-100-length-17415-cov-4.102030_pt1 | contig 17415 bp, 16 predicted proteins | sample MGYA00380197_ERZ808048 | MGnify/ENA primary metagenome ERZ808048 (study PRJEB31490, sample SAMN06133377) | cow dung metagenome | isolation source: M1 | host: cow | place: China: Chengdu | collected 2015-05 ... | reverse complement strand
AACCGATGCAAAGCACATCCTTCAGGGATACGGAGCATCCCCGGGTATTGCAACCGGTAAGGTTGTTATCGTAAATGATGCACGTGAGACTTCCAAGGTTCAGGAAGGAGACATTATGGTTTCCACCATGACCAACCCGGACATGGTTCCTGCCATGAAGAAGGTCGCAGGTATCATCACTGATGAAGGAGGAATGACCTGCCACGCAGCAATCGTTTCCCGTGAGCTTGGAACTCCGGCTGTTGTTGGAACCAAGCAGGCAACCGCACTCTTAAAGGAAGGACAGATTGTCACAATCGATGGAGAAAAGGGTCTCATCTACGATGGTGCAGTAACCGCCGCAAAGGAGGAGAAAACCGTTCAGGTTGTCGCCGCCGCAGCAGCACCAATTATTACTGCAACCTCTGTGAAGGTCAATGTCTCAATGCCGGAAGCAGCAGCCAGAGCTGCAGCAACCGGAGCAGACGGTGTTGGTCTCCTTCGTATCGAGCACTTAATCATCGGACTCAACAAGACCCCATCCTGGTACATCAAGAACAACAAACAGGAAGAGTTCATCACTGAGCTCGAGAACGGTATCAAGAAAGTTCTTGACGAATTCCGCGGAAAGCCTGTCTGGGTTAGAACCATCGACTCACCAACTGATGAGTTCTTAAACATGGAAGGCGGAGAAGACGAGCCGCACGAGCACAACCCGATGCTTGGATTCCGCGGACTTCGCCGTGACCTCCGTCAGAAGGAGCAGTTCAGAATGCAGGCAGAAGCATTCAAGCGCCTTTGGGAAGCAGGATACGACAACATCGGTGTTATGTTCCCGTTAGTCCAGCACCCGCGTGAGTTCATCGCAGCAAAGGAAGCATTCCGCGAGTGGGGACTTCCGGTTGACCAGATGGATCTTGGTATCATGGTCGAGATTCCGGCATCTGCTGTTATCATCGATGAGTTCATCAAGGCAGGTATCAAGTTCTGTTCCTTTGGAACCAACGACTTAATCCAGTACACTTTAGTAGTCGACAGAAACAACGGCATCATTGGAGACATGTACGAACCGGAACACCCGGCAGTCATGAGACTCATTGCAAACTGTATCAAGCAGTGCCGCGAAGCAGATGTCGAATGTTCCATCTGCGGTCAGGCAGGATCTGATCCGAAGTTCGTAAAGTGGCTGGTCAAGCAGGGCATCACCAGTGTTTCGTCCAATATTGATGCAATTCCAAAGATCAGAGAAACTGTTGCAAAGACCGAGAAGCAGATGATTCTGTCTCTCGCCTTAAAGCAGTAAGCCACCCCAATAATTTCTTTTTTTCAGTTTTGATAGCATAAGCTTTGGAGATGTAGATTCATCCCTGTATTATAATTCGAATAACAGAAAAGAAAAAAAAAGATTATTGATTTATTCAACTACTGCCGGAACTTCTGCAGGCTCTTCTAATGCTTCGCCGGACTCATAGAGATTTGTCAGGAACTTTGCCTGGAAAATCATAATGAACGGCAGAGCAACAATTAAGAGCAGGATTCCGACAAATGGAACCATCATGAAGATGAGTTCTACTGCTCCGATGATAATCATGAACAAAATGATGTGTCCTAAGTAGCGAAGCCATCCAATGTTTCCAACAATGGAGCAGATTTTCCCTAAGTGGAATGCAGCGCCGAATCTTCCTTCCTTTGCATAGCGAATTCCTGCATTAATTGCAAGTACTGTACTGAAGATACAGAGGAAGATATTGATACAGCTGATGATAATGAGGTATCCTGTATTCCAGATTGGACCATACATTAAAAGCTCTGAGACAATGCTGTATGGTATAAAGTAGATGAACATTATGACAAAGTAAACGACACCCTGCCAGAACATTTTTCCAAGATTCTTGAAGTTCAGTTCTTCTTCACCGCGGTAGACACGCAGAATAAATCCGGACATGAAGAAAGATGCAATAAGCATAACCAAACTGCTTACAAGAATAACTGCAAGCATGCCCCCGATAAAGAGACCTGAAAGCATCATGTCTGTACCAGCAGTATAAGACATCGTCTCAACCATACCGGGAGACACAGCAACAACTGCATCAGATGATGTCACAAAAGAAGCCCCGACCATATCTGTCGGAAGCGTCATTAAAATTCCAACAAGGAGTGCAATCATGGCAAAAACCATCGCGAAGGTTGAGCCATAGACAAGCATCGAGAGGATGATTAAGATAAACCATCCGGAGAATTTCTTGAACGCACCATTTGCATAGGCAAATGATTTGTCAATATTATCACCAAATGAAATAGCCATAAACCCATATATGCGGTTTATAACTTAAATAGTTTCTATCAAGGAAAAAAGATTAGTTAATCTCCTGACCGCGCAGGAGAACCTTGTGCTCTTCGATAACATGACCGACAGCCTTTGCACCCGGAATTAAGGAGATGAGTTTCTCTGCATTCTCAGGAGCTACGATGAAGGCAAAGCCCATACCCATGTTGAAGGTGCGGTAGAGCTCGTTTTCGGAAAGCTGACCTTTCTCTGCAATCCACTGGAGAATCTCCGGAACCTCAAGCGGATCCTCAATGGAGAAACCAAGGTCAGAGATACGCAGGAAGTTTAACAGACCTCCGCCGGTTACGTGACACATTCCGTGAACCTCAACCTGACGGCAGACATCTAAGACTTCAGAGTAGATGCGGGTTGGAGTTAAGAGTGCTTCACCAACAGTTCTGCCGGATGGAAGAACAGTTGCATAGCCTCCGTTTTCTTCAGCAACCTTGCGTGCTAAAGTGTAACCGTTAGAGTGAACGCCAGTACTTGGGACACCAACGATAACATCTCCGACAGCAACCTTTTCTCCGGTCACAACTGCATCACGGTTCTGAACGCCAAGACAAGTACCTGCTAAGTCAAGACCATTGACCATTCCCTTAAGGGTTGCAGTCTCTCCGCCTACGATGTTTAAGTTTGCAAGACGTGCACCTTCGTTTAAACCGACACCAATCTGAACCATCTGTTCCTTGTTGATGCCTTCGGTTGCGATGTAGTCAACGAATGCAATCGGCTCAATGTTCATGACATACATGTCATTCACATTCATAGCCATACAGTCGATACCAACAGTGGACCAGTCCTGGAGATCGTCTGCAACACGCATCTTGGTTCCGACACCATCGGTACACATGGATAAAACCTTGTCTCCGAAGTCGATGAGGCCTGCGAAGTGGCCGACGCCGCCAAGCATTCCGTGCTCTCCTGTACGCTTGTAGGAGAGCATGTTAATCAGTGTCTTTACTCCGTCTGCCTCTAAATCAATATCGACACCGGCTTCTTTGTAGGAATATTTCTCAGTCATGTTTACTCACTCTCTTTGTCAAGGTGATATTCTTCGTGGATTGCACGAACTGCTTTGATACCGTCTTCTTCGTTTACAACGAAGGAGATGTTAAGTTCAGAGGAACCCTGGGAAAGCATTAACACATTAATGTGTTTCTCTCCAAGGCTTCTGAAAATGCGGGCAATGGTTCCCGGAGTTCCGCGCATTCCGGCTCCGACAACAGAGACAACCTGCACGTTAGTCGTAAAGCTGTATTTCTTAATCAGACCGCGCTCACTGATTGCAGAAAGTGCCTGTTCTGCCTGAGTCATCTGATCTTCGGTGATAATCATCGAGATGTTAAGCTCAGATGAGCCCTGACTGATGAGCATCACATTAACTCCTGCTGCTGCGAGTGCAGAGAAGATTTCTCCTGCAACACCCGGTCTTCCAGTGGTAAATCCTGATACAGAGATAAGACAGCTGTTCTTGATTAAAGAAACAGCCTTTACAATGCGCTCATCAGTGTGAGTCTGGCGGCTGACAAGGGTTCCTGGGTGGGATGCATTGAAAGTGTTTCTGACATAGACCGGAATGTCCTTTTCCATTGCCGGAATTAAGGCTCTGGAGTGGATAACCTTTGCACCGAAGTAGGACATCTCCATCATCTCAATGAAAGAGATTGAATCGATGACGCGTGCTTCGGAGATCATTCTCGGGTCAGTGGTCATGACACCATCGACATCAGTCCAGATGATGATTTCATCAGCATCAACACCTGCACCAATAATAGCTCCTGAGTAGTCGGAACCGCTTCTACCAAGAGTTGTGACTGCCCCTTCTTTAGAGCATCCTGCAAAACCCTGGATAACCGGAATTTCATCCTTTAAGCGGGAACCGATACGCTCAGCGATTCTTGCATAACTCTCGTGGAGAGCAGTTGCATTTCCATGAACACCGTCGGTTAAAATTCCGGCGTCACAGCCGCTGATCTGGAAGGAGGGGATTCCAACCTGACGAAGTGCGGCAGAAACGATTGGTGCAGAAAGTTTCTCACCAAAGGAGATGATGTAATCTCTGGAGCGCGGGGTAAGCTCTCTGAGATTGTGAACTGCAACTAAGATATTCTTCAGGCGGTCTAAGCGGATATCGATGTGTTTTGTAACCTCTTCGATATAATCCGGAGCAACCGCTTCAAGGGTGGTGATATGACGGGTGCGTAAGTCAGCCATGAAGTTATCGAGCACTTTCCTGTCAGTACAGGTTACAATGCGCTCTGCCTCTGCGATAATCTGATCAGTTACCCTGGTCATCGCAGAAACCACTACAGCTACCTCATTCCCCTTATCGTGTGATTCCTTAATAATTGCAACAACCTTACGGATGGCATCAATGTCGCCGACGGATGTTCCACCAAACTTCATTACGACTCGCATCTTATCTGCACCTGCCAATAATTATTGCTTAAAATATGGGTTGTTGTATGAGATAAGACTAGCGTATAGTATGCCTCAAAGAAGCAGCGAAAAATCATCTGTCAGTATGTGAGATGATGATAAAAAAAAGAAATGAGTTAAAGGTCTTTGTGCTTTTCAGCAATGACGTCTGCGAGCTTGTTGATGTCAACAATGGTCGTCTCGTCTGGAAGACCTTTAATGTAAACGGGCTCCAGAATCTCAGCACCGACAGGTTCAAGCATTTCGGCGAGGTAGTTTACAGCGTTTGTGCCCCAGCCGTATGAACCCATGACACCGAGATACTTAGTTTTCGGACGCAGAGCGCGGACAAGGTATGCCGCATTTACTGCAACCGGGTGAGGACCAAATAATACGGTCGGAGTTGCGAGAATAATAGTTGCCGCATCAACAATTGCACTTCCAAGAACGCCGGAATCAGTATCAAGCAGGTTGTACTGGTTTACCGGAACTCCTCTCTGGATTAAAGCATCGACAAGGAAGTTTGTCATCTGCTTTGTACTTCCGTGCATTGAAACATATGCAACAACAACTTTGTTCTTCGGAGTCTCGCTTGCCCAGTCTGCATAAAGATCGACAATCTTTGCCGGCATCTTTAAAACCGGACCGTGAGACGGAGCAATAATCTTTGGATCGATTGTCTTGACAAGCTCAAGGTATTCGCGAACAGATGCTCTAAACGGCATCATAATTGCTGCGTAGTATCTCTTTGCTGCCTCAAGATAATCAGGAAGATCATCATTCTGGAAGAGAGTCTCGGATGCATAGTGGGTTCCAAGGAAGTCGGATGTGAAGAGCACTTTGTCTTCAACCACTTCTGCAAACATTGTGTCCGGCCAGTGTACCCACGGAGCAAGATAGAACTTAAGCGTCTTTCCGCCTAAATCAATGGTGTCATCCTGTCCAACGATGATGAAACGGTCATCCATTTCGTAGAGGTTGTGCATCTCGACAAGGAGTCCCTTGCAGACTTCGTTGGTCACGACTTTTGCCATCGGGAACACATCAAGGAGAAGCGGAAGCATTCCTGAGTGATCCTGCTCACCGTGGAGACAGACGATATAGTCAAGCGAGTTCTGGTCAAGTCTCATGAGATTAGTGATGAACTCAGCCTCGTCATTCGGTTCTCCGGTATCAACTAACGCAACCTTCTCCGTTCCTCTTACAAGGTATGCATTGTAACTGCTTCCTCTCGGAGTCGGCATAATTGCATCGAAATAGCGAAGATCCCAGTTAATCGTTCCGACAGCGTAGATATTCTCAACAATCTCACGAGCGGCCATCTGATTTACACCTTTTTAAACTGGGCTTTTCCTGCAGCGCAGACAGGGCATTTCCAGGTGTCCGGAAGAGCTTCAAACTCGGTTCCTGCCGGGTACATGATTCCTGCTCCCTTTTCCGGGTCGTATACATATCCACAGATTAAACAGCGGTATTTGTCCATTTTAAATCATTCCTTCCTTAAGATTTAAGGCATAGATATATTGCCCTCTCTAGAATAAGAATCTCACGGATGGGTTAGCATGATACAGACATCTGCAAAATAATACCTGAAAAGATACTATTTTTACCTACGCGGAGAACATACTTTACTAAGGTCAAAATGGGATATACAAGTCTTAGACGATACGGACAAATTGCTGATGTGTTGGTGAAATACGGGTTTGGATTCTACTTAAATGAGTTATTCCCCGGAGCTGCCATCTCCAGAACTGCAAAGAAGAATCAGGCAGAAGAGTACAGTGAGTATTCTGCATACGCAAGATTCCGCATGGCTCTCGAAGACTTAGGCCCCACCTTTGTCAAATTCGGCCAGCTCATGAGTACCAGAACCGAACTGTTCCCGCAGGAGATGATTGCAGAACTCTCCAAACTGCAGGACAGAGTAGGTGTAGTCCCGTTCGATGAAGTAATCCCAACCCTTGACAACTATATTCCTGACTGGCGTGACCTCTTTACCTCAATCGACCCCAAACCGCTTGCCGCAGCATCCATCTCACAGGTTTACCGTGCTGTAACTCTGGATGGAACAGTAATTGCTCTCAAAGTTCAAAGACCAAAGATTTCTGAAAAAATTGAGCAGGACATAGGACTTCTCCGCTCAATTGCAAAACTCATCGAAGAGAGAAAGCCTGAGCTTCGAATGTATAATCCTGTGGCTCTGGTTGAAGACTTCGGAGTACAGATTAAAAAAGAGCTTGACTTTACAAGGGATGGTTCAAACGCAGAGCGTCTTGCCCGGAATATGAAAAACTCAGGTCTTCCAAGAATCAAAGTTCCAAAAATCTACTGGGAATACTCAGGACGCGAACTTCTGGCAATGGAGTTTGTTTCCGGTTTTAGAAGTGATGATGTGGAGACTATCAGAGCTCACGGAATTGACACAAAAGAGCTTGCAAACTTAGGTCTCAAAGCATTCATGATTCAGATTTTCCAGGACGGATTCTATCATGGAGACCCTCACGCAGGAAACATTCAGGTGTCTCCGAAAGGAGAAATTGTATTCCTCGACTTTGGAGTATGCGGAGTTTTGATGAAGGATATGAGAAACAAGTTCATATCTTTGATGCTTGCTCTCTTCTCTGCTGACACTGACTTAACTCTTCGGTGCATCAAAAACTTAAACATCAAAATCCCGCAGGAAGGATATGAAGAAGTAAGGTCCGAACTCTATCTTGCACTTCAGGATTTCAAAGAGATGGGAAGCCGCATGAACTTCTCGGCACTCTTAGAAACTGTGCAGGAGCTTTTCCAGACATACAATATCAGAATCCCGCAGAACATCATGCAGCTCTTAAAGGCCCTGATGCTAGTCTCAAACATTGCATTCACTCTTGACCCAGAACTTAAATTTGTTGACGAGGCACAGCCGTTCTTGAAACAGATTTTAGCTGACGATATCAAAAGCCCGGACAACATGCAAAAGCGTATGCTTGAAGCGAAGATGAAGTTCGAAGACCTAGCAAATGTTCCAAAGCAGTTAAGCGGAGTTCTTGAGATGGCATCTGAGGGAAAACTCAAAGTAGACATTGCCGCAAAAGAAGTTGGAAGACTTAGCGATACTATCAGCAGTTCGGTTGACAAACTTGTAATCGGACTTATGATGGCATCAATAGTTATAGGTCTGTCCCTTGTTGTGATGAGCCAGAACTTCACAATGAGCTTTATTCCGATTCTCGCATACGTTGCCGCAGTCATAATTATTATCGTTGTCTTCTGGACAATGCGTGCCCGTTCACGTAAAATCAAAAACTAACCATCTTATTTTATATTCTCCTGCGGTCAATGACACTATATGTCAAATGATGGAGGACGCGGAGGATTCAGCGATTCACTGGGATTTATCCTGACTGCAGCAGGGACAGCCGTCGGTCTTGGATGTATATGGCGATTCCCTTACCTTACCGCCGAGCACGGCGGAGGACTATTCATCCTTTGTTACCTGACTATTCTTTTGACATTTGGAATCGCCCTGATGGCTGTTGAGTTTGCCATCGGCAGACGAACCGGACTTGGTGTTCTTGATGCATTCACCAATCTAAACCCTAAGTTCAAATTCTTAGGGGTAACCTGTATCGTTGTCTGTGCACTCAGTCAGCCGTATTTTGCCGTTCTAGGCGCCAATATTACCAAATATGGATTCATGTATCTTTCGGGAGCAGGAGCGGAGGCAGCCTCTCCCGGATTCTACTCTGCATATATCGCATCAACCTTTGAGCCGCTTTTATGGCTCGGATTCTATATTATAATTGCCGGAATTATTGTCTATTGCGGAGTGCAGGGAGGTATTGAGCGCGTCTGCAAAGTAGTTCTTCCAATGGAGATTATCTTAATCGCAATTCTGGTCTATGACTGCTTAAGTCTTCCGGGAGCAATAGATGGTCTTGTCTACTTCTTAGCTCCTCATCCGGAAAACTTCGGTGCAGATTCAGTTCTGGCAGCACTTGGACAGGTGTTCTATTCGCTGTCACTTGGGCTTGGAGTAATGGTTACCTTCGGTTCGTACCTGAACAAGAAGGCCAACATCTTCAAATCATCAGGCTCTGCAGTATTCTTCACCTTCATCGTCTCCATGCTATCCGGAGCACTCATTGTTCCGGCAAGTTACCTCTATACCGCCGGCAATCCGGCAGCAATCGGTTCCGGCGGACTTTTCGAATCACTGCCGCTGGTATTTTCCATGATGCCGTTTGGCGCACTAACCGGATGCGCATTCTTCATCCTGCTCGCATTTGCCGCCTTAACCTCTACGATTGCTGAGTTTGAAGTGGTGGTTACCGCACTCAAAGACAGGCTTGGATTCTCACGTCTCAAGGGAGTTCTCATAATGGGCATCTATGTCTTTATTGTTGCCGGAATCATCTCACTTGGATACGGAGTGCTCGACTGGATTCGCATCGGCGATATGTACCTTCTCGAGATATTCGACTTCGTAAGCGGTACAATTCTTCTCCCGTTAATGGTTCTGTTAATCTGTCTTCTGGTTGGATACTTCTCACGCCCGAAGATTATTTTAGATGAGATGAACCTCAAAGAAAAATCGCCCCTGCGTTATGGAATGATGGTTCTGATTAAGATTATCTGTCCAGTCTGTATCATCATCATCCTTGTAACCAACATCATCGGAATGTTCTAACACCCCCCTTCTGTTTTTTTTCTGCACCATATCTTTGTCAAAATAGTGCGTCGAATCCCAACCACATATAAATATGTATGCTTACAGCAAGTATATATACAAATGACACAAATCTCTAATTACAGACTTGAAATAGTTGATAATTATGTCCGATATTAGTATGAAACAGAGACTTCAGGCATTTGGAATCAGACGGATTCTGAATTATCTTGATTCAAACCCGGATGAGAATATCCCAAAGGTTCTCGACTGGGTTGAGAAGTTCGATAAAGATAAGACCTTAATTGAAGATGGTCCGCTTCCAACCGTCAAACGTGTCTTATCAGATAAAGAGGGAGTATGGTACAAGTTTGTCCGCGACCTGTACTCGGATGTTGATGATGATGTCAGAAAAAAAGTTTTTGAGAATTTTATTGTAAACTCCGTCATCCTTGGGCGCGAGAAGAAAATCCGTCTCCGTGAGGAGGAGGGATGCAATATCCCATGGGCTATTTTGATGGATCCGACATCTGCCTGCAACTTAAAGTGTGTTGGATGCTGGGCCGCTGAGTATGGTCACCAGATGAAACTCACCTTAGAAGAATGGGATTCAATTATCACTCAGGCTAAGGAAATGGGAACATACTTCTTCATCTACTCCGGAGGAGAGCCGCTTGTCAGAAAGAAGGATATCATCAAGATGTGCGAAAAGCACAGTGACTGTATCTTCTTATCATTCACAAACGGCACCTTAATCGATGAGGAGTTCGCACAGGAGATGCTTCGTGTTGGAAACTTCATTCCGGCAATCAGTGTCGAAGGAGATGCCAAGGCAACCAACGAACGCCGCGGTGAAAATGTCTACGAGCGTCTTACAAAGGGAATGGAGATTCTCAAACGCAACAAACTTCCATTTGGAATCTCCTGCTGTTACACAAGTAAAAATGTTGAAGCAATCGGAAACGATGCATTCATCGATGACATGATTGAGAAGGGAGCAAAGTTTGCATGGTTCTTCACCTACATGCCTGTTGGACGTGATGCAGTACCAGAACTTATCGCAAGCCCGAAGCAGAGGGAACACATGTACCGCTTTGTAAGGCATGTCAGAGAGACAAGGCCAATCTTTGCTCTTGACTTCTGGAATGACGGAGAGTATGTAAACGGATGTGTTGCAGGAGGCAGATTCTATCTCCACATCAATGCAAACGGAGATATCGAACCGTGTGCATTCATTCACTACTCTGACTCAAACATCAGAGAGAAAACTCTGCTTGAAGCATATAAGTCACCGCTGTTTATGCAGTATCATGCAAACCAGCCTTTCAACAAAAACCACCTCCGTCCATGCCCATGTCTCGACAATCCGCATAAATTAGTCGAGATGGTGGAAAAATCCGGAGCAAAATCCACTGACGTTCAGGCCCCGGAGGATGTTCATGATTTAGCCGCAAAGTGTGAGCCGGTCTCTGAAGCATGGGGCAAACATGCAGATGAACTCTGGAAAGAGAATCGTGCAGCAAAAATGGCCGCAGTAGAATAAATAAAAACAATCACACTTTTTTTTACCATAAACTTATACCAGCAGCCGCCGTAATTTACCATGTACATGAACGCAGTCGTTCTCTATATGTCAAAATACGGAAGCACAAAGCAGTATGCAGAATGGATTGCTGAAGAGCTTGGTGCAGATATCTTTAGGGCAGACAGTTTCCCGGCTGAAAACTTTGCATCATATGATACAGTTATATTTGGAGGGGCAGTTTTTGGCGGGGCGATTATGGGAATCGCAAAAATTTCAGAAAATATGCATATCCTAAAAGATAAACGGCTGATTGTTTTCACAGTTGGAATCACACCTCCAAATGCTGAGAAAATTCTGGCAGACCTGCTTGAAAAGAACTACAATGATTCGATGATGAAGCATGCAGAGACGTTCCATTTCCAGGGAGCACTTGAATACAAAAATCTGACCTTGGGACACAAAATCCTGCTGAAGATGATTAACTCCTCTATGAGGAACAAACTGGATTTACATCAGAATCATGTATCACGCGATGCAGTAATGCCGCTGATTAATTCACTAAAAAAAAGAATAAAAATTACCCTCTACCAAGCTCTCAATCGCCCATATCTCCGCGACGCCTGTGGAGCATGCGGCTTTCGCCTTAGCTCCAGTTACCCTCTACCAAGTTCTTTATGAGCTTTCCCGAGCTGTCCTGCGGCAAGGGCGGAAAGAAGGGAGAGTTCTCCAGCTAAAACTGCAGAGGCCGCGATTTCTGCAAACTTCATTGCTTTACCGTCTCCTGCGCAGTCAAGCATTCTAAGACATTCATTCTGACAGGCAACAGAAGTGCCGCCTCCGACTGTTCCAACCTGAAGTGATGGAAGAGTGACAGAAACATAAACTCCGCCATCGACTGCCTCGGCAGTTGTAATGCAGTTACTTCCCTCAACAACATGTGCTGCGTCCTGTCCGCAGGCAAGGAAAAGGGCTGCAACCACATTTGCTGCATGAGCATTGAATCCAAGTGCTCCGGCCCTTGCAGAACCCACCAGATTCTTTCTCATATTTACTTCGATTAAATGCTCAGCTTCGGTTTTCAGAACAGTACGGATAAGTTCATCAGATAAGAAAACACCTGCAGAAACTGTTTTGCCTCTGCCTTCAACGGCATTTATTGCTGCTGGTTTTTTGTCACAGCACATATTCCCGGATGATGCGATAAGCCGAAGACCCGTTGCCTCTTCGATTATTTTTGACGCGGCTTCTGAGGCAATTGTTGCCATATTCATCCCCATAGCATCGCCTGTTTTGTATGACATCCTGACATACACGCTTGTTCCGGCAGTGTATGTCGATATACGTTCAAGCTTTCCGTGAGAGGTTGTTTTCTCTGCAGCCTCTTTTATTGCAGAGAAGTTCTCTTCAATCCAGTGAACAGAATCTGCCGCATGCAGGATATTTTTTGCGGCAAAGACAGGAGCTCTGGTCATTGCATCATGGAAAATACGAACATCTGCCCCTCCTGCTTTTGAAATCGCACTGCATCCGCGGTTAATTGATGCAATAAGTGCCCCTTCAGTTGTTGCAAGCGGAATCCAGAATGAACCTTTGGCATACTCACCGTTTACAGAAAGAGGACCTGCTGTTCCAAGAGGAATCTGAACACAGCCAATCATATTTTCTATATTGCGTGAGACTACACGGTCAATCGGGATTGTATATTTGCCGACTGAAGACAGGTCAGCACCTGTTATCTCTTCAATATATTCACGCCGGATTTTTACTGCCTCATCTGCTTCCATATATTTTTCCAGAGCATAGAGTTTCAGCTCACCGGTACGCAGTTTTTCCTGCGGATTATCCATGAGAAACTATATGCATGGAAATACTAAATAGCATTCGCCTTAGCCCAATAATTTATCACGATTCTACATTCGAATCTATCACGATTATACATGATGAGCACATACAATATTTCTGAGATTCGAGACATGAAGAAGTATTCTCAGATTCTGGAATTGGTGAGGGAGTCAAACCCTCTTGTTCATCAGATTACGAACTACGTAACGGTAAACGACTGTGCCAACATGACTATCTGTTTTGGCGCGGCACCAGTTATGTCGCATGCGCCAAAAGATGTCATTGATCTTGACAATATCGCAAGCGCACTCGTTCTAAATATCGGAACACTTGACGAGAACCAGATTGAGGGAATGCTTGCCGCAGGAGAGACTGCCGCGAAAAGAAACATACCAATTATCCTCGATCCGGTAGGGGCTGGAGCAACTCCATATCGCACACAAACTGCGGAGAGGTTTATGGAAGAACTGCCGATTACGGTGGTGAAGGGAAACGCAGGAGAGATTGGTGTGCTCGCAGGAGTTTCCGCAAAGGTTCGCGGAGTTGATTCTGCAGGTATCGAAGGAGATGCAAAGGATGCAGCACGCAGTCTTGCACGCGAATGCGGAGTTACTGTTGTCATGAGCGGGGCAGAAGATATCATCACAGATGGTGTTCGAACTCTTGGCGTGAAAAACGGAGTGCCTTTGATGGGAAGCATCTCTGGTACTGGATGTATGGCAAACCCGTGTGTTGCTGCAGCATGCTGTGTTGCAGACACTGTTGATGCATGTGCTTCTGCAATGTCTGCCCTTGGAATCGCCGGAGAAAAAGCAGCCGCGATTTGCGCAGGGCCAGGCACATTCAAGCCTGCATTCTTCGATGCTGTTTACAATCTAACTGCTGAAGAGTTCGAAGCATCGGCAAAAATTATTGAATACTGAATATGAGGTATGATTTGTATGTGGTAACAGACGAAGGGCTTTCACGCGGAAAAACACACGTGGAAATCGCCCGCGAAGCTGTTGCCGGCGGAGCTGATGTTATTCAGCTCCGCGATAAAACTATGGAGTCTGCATCTTTGTATGCAGCGGCATTAGAGATTGCAGAAATCTGCAAAGGCAAGGCTCTCTTTTTTGTAAATGACCGCCTCGACATTGCGCTTGCCGCAGGAGCAGACGGAGTGCATGTAGGCCAGAGCGATTTGCCTGCCGATGTTGTTCGAAAACTTGTGCCGAAGGATTTCCTAATCGGAGTTTCTGTTGGTTCTGTTGAAGAAGCAGAGAAAGCCGTTAGAGACGGAGCAGATTATGTTGCAGTAAGTCCGGTGTTTTCCACAGCATCCAAAAGCGATGCAGGAGTTGGTCACGGATTAGATACAGCACGCGCAATCTGCGATGCAGTATCTGTTCCTGTTGTTGGAATCGGAGGACTGAACAAAGAAAATATCCCGGAAGTAATCAAAGCAGGCATTGACGGCATTGCAGTAATTTCTGCTGTAGTTTCTCAGGAAGATATATCCGCTTCTGCGGCAGAATTATCTGCTATAATTGCGGAGGCTAAAAGAAGCGTATGAGTGAAGAGGTAATACAGTGGTGCATTCGCGTCCCGATTCAGGAAGGAGAAGCAATGCGCCGGCAGATGATATCAGACGGAACTGCAGACAGGACACTTCGCCCGCGTGCGGAGGACGGTTTTTTACTGATTCCAATCTGTGAAAAGCGGGATGGTGCTGTGCAAATGCCGTTTGCAGCAAGCCCAAAGAGAGAGGAGCTTCCACGTCATGAGCAGGTTGGAGGTCTTGTTATCCTTCAGGACGATGATGTGGAAGGTGCAAAGAAGATTCTGCAGCACAGACCAAACGTCCACACAGCACTCTACGCAACATCGCCTGTCGAGGGAGAGTTTAGAACCCGCACATTCAAGGTTCTTGCAGGTCAGGATACAACAGAGACTATGTATCACGAGTACGGCAAACGCATGATTGTCGACCTGACTGCGGCATACTTCTCCGCACGCCTGTCTAACGAGAGACAGCGTCTTTTGTCCCAGATGCGTGAAGGCGAGAAGGTTCTTGATATGTTTGCAGGTGTTGGCCCGTTTGCTGTGATGCTTGGACCTAAAGCCTCACTAATGGTTGCAAATGATTTAAACCCATCCGCAGTTTATCTGATGCAGAGAAATCTCCGCTTAAACAAAATAAAAACGGTCGCCGCAACCGTTGGAGATGCAATGAATCTGCCGAATATGCTCTCTCCGCTTAAATTCGACCGCATTATTATGAATCTGCCATTCGCTGCATATGAATTCTTAGAGGCAGCAGCAAAACTTGCGGAAGAACGCTGTACGATTCATCTCTATTCACTTGTAGAACGTGAAGGTGAACACAATGAGGATATCCTCCGTGCCTTCCCTGAGGCAAAGATTACAGAGAAGTTCATACGCTCGTATTCTCCAACAAGCTGGCATGCAGTTTACGATATTGAAATCGGGTGCTGAGGTTTGAAGTGTAAAATCTGCGGGACGGGAACCAAAGAAGATTTGGAGATAGCTGTATCTGCAGGAGCTGATGCTGTCGGATTTATTGTCGGAACAACTCACAAATCTGAGGACTCAATTTCCACTTCCGAGGCGAGAGAAATGATACGTTCTCTTCCGCCTTTTGTTTCCGGTGTTGTTGTAACTCATCTGACTGATGCTGATGATTTGATTCGCCTTGTGGAAGAGACAGGATGCAGTGTTTTGCAGATTCAGGATACAGTGCCTGTTGACACTCTTGTTCTTCTCCGTGAGAGGTTTTCGTATCTTTTCATAATCAAGGCAGTTCATGTCTTAGATGAGTCTGCGGTTTCTGTGGCAAAAGAATTCGAGCCGTTTGCAGATGCAATTCTTTTAGACAGCAGGACAGCAGACAGACTTGGCGGGACAGGCATTACGCATGACTGGTCTATTTCTGCTAAGGTTGTAGAAGCAGTGTCAAAGCCAGTTATTCTTGCAGGCGGTTTGAAGCCTGAGAATCTTTTTGAGGCGATGTCTGTTGTAAAGCCCTATGCTGTGGATGTGCACTCAGGTGTGAAGATTGATGGTGTGCGGGATTTGGAGCGGACGAGAGAGTTTGTGCAGATTGCGCATGGGTTTTGATTTTTCAGCAATATAATTTCCAGACCATTACTCTAGAACAAAAAACGCCACCAAGAAAAAAAGATTAATAATTACTCTAAGCAATCCTTCTTCCGATACCCTTCAAGCATTAGGCTTGCAATATTTTTAACAGGTTGCAGAGGGGCTTATATAGGTTTATTTGCGATATTTTTAACAATCATTGGAGCTACATTCTATTTCGTTTTTTATACGGATAAATATAAAGAAATCCAAAAATATTTGCGTAATAAAGATTATAAGAAAGCTAAAGAAAAAATGGAAAAATTGTTGTCTGCCGGATTGCCGATACAACTTTATGAACGTATAAATTATTATCTTGGGGTAATAAGTTATTGTTCCGGAGATTTTTATAACAGTTATCTGTATTTAAATTGTACCTCCGCAGAGATAAATGAAGCTGCAAATTTTTATTTACAATCATTGTCCGATAAAATTTATGAAACATTAAAATAATATAAACTTTTGCTTCTCAAAAACAGAAAATATGATTATAAAAAATCAGAGTTTCTTGTTCTTTTGGGGTGCAAAACATGATGTTAATGTTGGCGTTATTAATAATAATCGGTACTTTTTCTACTAAAATAGCTACTAAGTCCGGGCTTCCGGCTTTATTGATATTTCTTTCGATAGGGGTGATTTTTGGTAATGATTTTTTGAAGCTGATTAATTTTGATAATGCAAAATTAGCCGGACAAATTGCCAATATAGCCTTGATATTTGTACTTTTTGAAAGTGGATTTCAGACAAAAAAAGAAGAATTGCATGATTATGCCGGACAGTCTATGACGTTGGCAACTTTAGGTATTGCAGTAACGGCATGTGTTCTCGGCGGTTTGATATATCTTATAATACGTCCCGGCGATATTTTTTATTCATTAATGATAGGTACTATTATTTCGTCTACAGATGCTTCGGCTGTGATGATGATATTCAGAAAGAATTCTATAAAAAGACGAGTATCATCTACTTTGGAAGTTGAATCGGCAGCAAATGACCCGGCTGCGATTTTATTGACAATGTTGATGATTCAATTGGTTTCTGGCGAATCAGGAAATCATATCGGAATATTTATAATGAGACTTATGTGGCAACTTCTCGGAGGTTTGCTTGTAGGTTTTATTTTGGGAAAAATTGCTTGCTTTTTGTTTGATAGATTGAAGTCTGAAAACAGAGGGTATTATTACGTATTAATAATAGGTGTTTCTATTTTTATTTATTCATTGGCTGAACTTGTAAAAGCAAACGGAATTATTGCCGTATTTTTTGCCGGTTATAAAATCGGAAATACTCAATTTACATATAAGCGAGGGATTTCCTCATTTTTAGAAGGGATATCAACGCTTTCAAATATGACAATATTCCTTATGTTAGGGCTTTTGGTATCTCCGAAACAGTTGCAGGAAGTTTGGAAAGAGGGAATTCTTGTAGCTATTTTAATGATGTTTATTGCACGACCGGTTGCTGTTTTTTTGTGTACATTACCTTTTAAAAAAATTCAATTCAGAGAAAAATTACTTTTGTCAT
>ERZ808048.99-NODE-99-length-17656-cov-3.349110_pt1 | contig 17656 bp, 34 predicted proteins | sample MGYA00380197_ERZ808048 | MGnify/ENA primary metagenome ERZ808048 (study PRJEB31490, sample SAMN06133377) | cow dung metagenome | isolation source: M1 | host: cow | place: China: Chengdu | collected 2015-05 ... | reverse complement strand
TGCTTCCCGCACGTGACATTAGATTACGATTGAGCTGTGCAAGGGCTATAATAGGTACCTTAAGATCCTTCGCTGTCGTCTTCAGAGTATTGGAAATCTCAGTTACTTCCTGGACCTTTGAGAAACCTCCCGACTGTGGTTTTCCGGAATGCATAAGCTGTAGGTAGTCAACGAAGATCACCTCGACTCCTTTCTCACGCACCAGACGTCTAGCCTTGGCCACAAAGTCTGTGAGTGTGATACCAGGTGTTTCATCAATATACAAAGGAGCTTTGACCAGTTTCTTGAGACTCTGTTCCAAGACAACCCATTCTTCAGGAACCATCTTGATCTTACCTTTCAGTTTATCTGCAGAGATTCCCGACTCTGAAGCAATCAAACGGTCAGTAAGCTCCACATTCGTCATCTCAAGCGAGAAGATGGCAACCGACTTTTTCGAGTTCTTGGCAACATTAGTGGCGATATTAAGCGCAAACGAGGTTTTACCCATACCGGGTCTAGCACCGAGAATTATTAAGTCGGACTTATTAAGACCCGTTATCATCTTATCTAAATCGCCGATACCCGAGGGAATTCCTACATAATCTTCCTTGGTTGCAGGGTCAGCCATCTTTTGAAGACGGATATTATCGCGGGACAAGATTCGATCATTCAGGTATATTTCGCAGAATTGTCAAGGATGGTTATGTGCGCTTATTATCCGAAGATAAGAGGGGGGGAATAATAATAAATCAATTAAAGAGAAAATACAAAAAGGTGATAATTATAATACTGGTTGTATTGCATACAACCTAGGGTGTCATTTTTGACACAAAATGGTGAGAATAGTGAAGTTGTCTGGCCTTCCCCTCAAGGCTGGACTCTGTGTGACTCGGAAACGACCGTGATCGGCACCAAATCTAGTCCATGACCTTTCATTTTCTTATCTCTTTTGGGCTAAGTCTAGCTCCATCAATCGAGCAAAAGTTTAATCTACCTCACACTTTATCAAAACTGAATGGCCACATTACTTTTTTGACAATTTTATATGAGGTAGGGCCGCATTACAGCAGGCCCATCTCGCTCAGAAAGTTAGTAATAGAACGCTGGGGATCAACAGGCTTAGCTACATCTGCACTCTTGGTGGTGGCGGGAGCTTCCTGGATCTCCTTAATTGCTTCACGCATCAGGGCAATGAATTCCTCCAGACCCTCATATACCTGGGCAATTGCTTCCTCACGACTGGTGTCAGGGGTCTGCTCCAGATCAGGTGCGTGTTCCTTCATGTAAGCCTGGACCATATCATAGATCTTAGCGACCTGGGCCATCTTACGTTCCTTAGCCAGAGCTGCCTGCTTCTTAGCATTATGCTCAGCCTGTGCCTTATTCATAGCTTCAGTAATATGCTTAGCAATGGTGGTCATGTCATGGCCAGCCTCCAGCCAGCTATATACTTCATTGTAGAAATTATTTGTATTCATAGGTTATCTATTCCTTTCATCTTTTGTACTTATATTATATCATAATTTTTTTTAAAAGTCAACCTGGTTGCGCACCTTCTATTTTACTTTCACTCTTGGGCTAGTTCGGGCTTTCAATTGCTCCAGAAAATGCGATCCAGTGATACTTATATTATCCCATTATATTATATCATATTTTTTTAATATTGTCAAATGCTTTTTAAAAAAGTCTTTTTTTAATATTATATCATATATTTTTATATAAGTCAACTTTCAACGGATTGAGGTCGCATATGAGGGTTCCGCGCCAAAATAACCTGGAGCTTTCAACGTTCCGGGTTTTCGATCCTGCGCACCCGCCCCCGGCCGGCTTTCAACAACTTTCAATGGCATATGGGGGCATATGGGGCTAGTACAGGCAGGCAAAGTGGTGGTTGGCAAGAGACCCCTTCGTCAAAATGCACAAAATGGGAAAAAAAATAAATCGATTTTTTGTGCAAAATTTCACTTGACTTTTTTGCAAAGATATGATATAATGGAATAATGGCCTCCGCCGGCTGTCTACGGCCCGGCCCCGCCTTATGCAAGGTGCACAAAAAAACCTCCCATTTAAAGGAGGTTTTTCTCATTTGTAATTATGCCCAACATTTCTTTTCAATGTTGGGGTTCATTTGTACACACTGCATAAAAATTTCCCTCTCAATCATGGTGTCAGCAAGGCCAGTGTGTTCTTCCTGGAAGGACAAATCACCAGAAATGTACTTGTACAGAATCTCAGCAGTCAGCTGGGGTCTCTTTTCATCATTCTGCACAAGAAAACCATTCTCAATGCAAAACTGTTTGTACATTTCATCCTTGGCAAAAGTCTGTCTTGCCATTCTCAAGGTATCCCACAGCTCCACACCATAGGGGAAAAAGTATCTGTATTTGGAACTGGTCAACCATCTCTGAGTGGTGGAAGTACTTCTGTAGTCAAAAGACATATTGTGAGCCATAATTGCACCCACTTCAAAAGTCTTGCAATCTTCATGCAGGACTTTTCTTATTGTCTTAAATCTTCTCAGTTCTCTCTGTCCATCTGCAATTTCTGCAAAATACTGGGGAATCTTGTTGGCAAAAAATGCTTCCTGCATGAGTTGGGGTTCATCCAGAAAAATGTCAGCAACCACAAAACTTCTGGTCTGGAGAATCAAGCCACATTCAGTCATAACAGTCCAGCCAACATCATAGCAGAGGGGGTCATCAAAACCATTAGTGGTTTCAGTATCAAAAACAATCACATTCACTTTTGTGTTTCTCCTTTGTTTGCCTCAATTGATATACTGATTATAGCACATGAAGAAGCAAATGTCAATAGGTTTTCAAAAAAAATTTTGGCGCCCGGGACGTGTCCCCCATAGGGAGACACAGTCCTTTACACATTGACACAGGCATCAGGGCAGGGTTCAACCAGAAAGTCAATGTTGAACTTTCTAATGTGCCCAGTGGCAAGGTTGACTCCACAGTAATAGGGAGCAGGTTCCCATGCTCTGTTGTGGTTTCTGGGAATAAAGCCATTCATATCAACCTTAATATAAATGGCTCTTTCACCCTTGTGCAGGTCAGAGGTAGCAATGGAAATGAAACAATCTCCAACATTCAGTTTGGAAATTGCCACAGAACCAGCAGGAACAAGGTTAGTTTTCATGTAAAATTCTCCTTTTTTCTCACTTTCTGGGCACAGAAAGGGTAATTTTGTAGCAAACTCCATCAATTTGGAAAGAAATCTCTCTTTCTGGGTTTACAACTTCCACAGAATCAGAAATTCTCTCCAAAACCTGGGAAATTTCAGAAATAATCATCTGTTTTCCAGGGTTTTCCTTGGCTTTTCTGGGTTTTTTAGAAGTTTCCTTCTTTTCACCAGCATTGGCTTGCTTTATAGCCTTCTTGTGGTCTGCATCACTCAAATCCCATGGCATCTTCTTGCCTTGGTCTATGGCTTTGTCACAAGCAAGCATATCTGCAATCTCAGCATCAGAAAAGCCCATCTTTTTCATCTGCTCAACTTGCTTACTCATTTGCTCACCTCACTTACAAGAGGATTATACCACATCTGTTTTCAAAAGTCAATAGGTTTTATGAAAAAATTTTCGCCCGGGCCCCTAGGGGTAGGGTTTCCCCTACCCCCTTGGTGGGGTTAGTCTGCCTTGGAGAACAGGGACTTGCCCTTTTCCTTGGACTTGGTGACAGTACCAGCTTCCACCATCTGGGACAGAATGGCAGTCAGTCGCTGGGAAGTCATATCCTCACCCAGAGCAAAGGTCTTGAGCATATCGCCCACAGTATACAGAACATTGTCCTCCATCTTGGACAGAATGTCCTCCTTCACCTTGGCATTTTCAACCTGGCGAGCAGTGGGCTTTCGCTCTGCACCAGACTTCTTGTCCAACTGGGTAATCATACCAGTCAGCTTTTCAGCCACATCAGCAGGCAGGTCTGCACCAAAGGTGTCCAGAACATAGGTCAGAGCATTCTTGTTAGTCATCTTAGTAGCCATAGTATCAGTTCCTTTCTGGTTTTTTAGGGGTTTTCCTTCCCCTTAATTACATACTTATTATAGCACATCTTGTGAGGTTTGTCAAGAGGTTTTTTACATTTTTTTGAGGATTTCTGTTCAACCATTGTCGACTGGGTTTCTGTTACCCTCTCCCCCTGACACCAATATATTACCACATCTATACCCAGATTTCAAGTTGGAATATTGCACAATTGTGGGATCTGTAATTTGTGCAACTTTGTGCGACTTTTCTCTTGACAAATTGCGCGGGGTATAGTATAATGGAATAAGGGGCCGCAGCGGCCGAGGAGGGGGCGCCCAACCGGCCCAAGGGGAGTTTAACTCCCCAAGTCCTCAATCAGCATGCCACCATCTCTGACCTTAATGTTACCATCAGTCAGCTCCCACAGCAGGTTGAACAGCTCACCATACTTCTCAACAGAAGTAACAGGAACCAAAGGCAGAGGGTACTTTTCAACCTTTACAGCAATCATGTAGAAATAATCCATATCATTTCCTCCTTAAGTTTGTATAGACATTATAGCATGGAATAAGGCTTTTGTCAAGCCTTATTTCCAAGAAACTCCCCAAATCATATAACTGCCATGGCTATGACTTGAAATATGAAATCCTAAATTTTGCAATTTATCACATACCTCTTGTCTTATTACCCAAGGGTCAACAGTCTTAATGGGAGCTTTTACAAGCCCCTTAAATTCTCCCTTCTTAGCAAAGGACTCAATCTGCTGTAAAACAGTCTGTAAAGCCTCTTCTGTTTCCTTGTCAACCAAAGACTGAGCAATCTTTCTTGCTGTGTCTGCATTGAAAGTGCAAGGAGCAATTTCAGCAATGGCAACAGTAATTACAACTTCATTCATAGTATCAGTTCCTTTCATTTTTAGTTCTTAAGTATTATATCATATTGCTCCTGGTTTGTCAAGCATTATTTTTGCCCGGGCCCCCACCCCAGGGGTCACCTGGGGCAGAATAGCATTGTTTTATACCCAATGCCAAGGTATTTTACCAAGGGTGTCGACCCCCAAGGTCAGTTTGCTTTCCAGTGGCTAAACCTATAGGACTGGAAGAATACTGAAAGAAACTCTCCAAAGCTAAGTTTCATTTAGTCACTTGTTCCCAATAATATAAGGGGGAACAAGGGGGAGGGCAATAATCCCCAACACACAAAGAATACTTAGCAAACAAATTTGACCTTGCCCAGTGCAATCTCTAGTTTCTTACTTTGAAACTAGAAGTAGGGGGTGGTCTTGGCACTCACACTCACCTCACTTACATAAGTATTATAGCACAAACCTTGCTATTTGTCAAGGGGTATTTTTCATTCTTGTCTGTGGTATCCAGAAAAATCCAGAATAATGGGTCTGTCATTCTTAAATCCCACATTAGAGCCATGCAGGTCATTTATATCATGTTCCTGCACAAACTTACACAGAGCCTTGGTTGCTTTCTTGCCATAGAGGGACAGTAGACAGGCAATCCAAAGGGTGTTAATGTGTCTGGTGTAACCAGTCACTTTATTCAAATCCTTTTGAACTTTATCCACCATTCTGGAGGGAACAGTCTTGGCAATCCTCTGGTATCTGACAGCCATGTCACCCCACACATCCCCTGCTTGAATGGTGACTTTCTCCTGCATAACAAAGTCAACTCCATTATGAGAGAAGAAATGCTCAGTTCTGGGGAAGAACTTTGCAAGGTTGGCAATCTTTGCTTCCTCATAGTAGTAGACTTCCTGCATGGCTTCACCATCATCATTGGTAGACCACTTGAGAACAAAGTCCTTGTCATGGAACACAAAGCAAATCTTGCTTGCACCATCAGAAAGGTGGAAATTGAAATGCTTGGGAGAGGGAACATCCTCTATCTTGCACTCCACATTTTCCCAACAGTCATTGGGAGAAATATCCAGTTGCATGAGCCATGTTTTCAGCTCATGAGCCATCTTTGCATCAATCATCTTGTTATCTCCTTTCCTCTCTTGGGAACACTGATATATTATCATATCTTAGCAGAGATTTCAAGTTGGAATATTGCACAAATACAATGACTTCTGTTTGTGCATTTTGCTCGGCGCCCGGGCGATTTATGGGGTCACCCCATAAATCAGCTCTTCAAACTGTGGCTTATATATATCCCACAGGGCTTCAACTTCTTCCTGCTCATCTTCCCAGACAAACAGGTAATACTGTGCAGCTCCAAATGCTTGGTGCATGAAGACCAGGGGGTTGGCTCTCTTTGCCTGGCTCAGACAGTATTTCAAAAACTCTTCCAGAACTCCCATGTTATTCTCCTTTCAGCACTTCATGCATCTGCTTAATGTAGCCCAGAAGTTCAAAGGCTCTGAGGTAGTCAGTAATCTGCCACTCAAAGACCTCAACCTCTTTCTGAACAGGTTCAGAATGGTCATAGACAGGCCATTTCATATCACACCAAGAAGCCTTCTCAAATCTGTATACAGGCTTCTGAATGGTAATCACCATCTTCTTGGTATTACCAGTCTTCTTAACCCAGTTGTTCAGGTGCAGAGAATTAATCTCACCACCACACAGGCAGGCATCAGCAGTGTAGAAAGGCTTATCACCCATGGCAATCAGCTTTTCCAGTTTCTTAATCTCAGCCTCTCTTGCCCATGCATAGGGGGAAACAGTCTTGGGGGACAGGAACATAACAGTAGTAGACTTAGCCATATTTCATTTCTCCTTTAAGTAGGTGTGTTGTTCTTTATGTATGTATTATACACCATGATTATTGATTTGTCAATAGGGAAAATGAAAAAAATTTTGGCCCGGGCGTTTTTCGCCTGGGCTTTTTCTGAATCGTCATTCTGTTTCATGTGGCGGGTGCATGTGCGTGGGCGGGGCACTGGGCACATCATCAAAAATTACAGAAGGGGGTGCAACATGGTACACCCACCATGGAGAAAACTTCTTATAACTCTTGGAATAAATTCGACCCAAATACCAATTCCCAAACAGGTGAATAGTAGGGTAGCCATACTGGTTAGCTCTTTCTATCAGCTGGTTCATTTACTTGACCTCCCCCATGAATACATCAAAGTCAGTAGAACTTGTGGTGCAACCATTAGCCATCATCAGAGAATAAGTGGCAGTAATGTCCACAGTGCAGTGAATGACTTCCTTACCCAGACCATAGGCATAGCCACACTCCCATGCAGTACCTGCATCAGAGTAATGACCATGGTCAATCACATAGACAATGTCAGCCTGTTTAATGGCTTCAATGTCCTCCATGAAAACAGCCTTGCCCCATGCCTTGTTGCTCATGTCCCAAGCATTGGGAATGGTATGCTCAAAAGGTGCATACACTTCTGCATACTGGGTGCGCAGGGTAGACAGGGTTGCCTGCATGACACTTCTTTCCATATCATTAAAGAAAGGACTTGCCAAGTAAACTTTCTTATTAATCATCTCAAAATCTCCTTTGTTGTATCTATCTCTTGGGAACACTGGTATTATATCACATCTATCATACAATGTCAATAGGTTTTGAAAAAATATTTTTTGCCCGGGCCGAAGCCCCCTGTATTACAGGGAGTTCAGCAGGTCAAACTCTTTGGACAGTTCTGCCTTTCTGTTGGCAATCTCCTGTGCAATGGCCAGGTGGTTGACCACATACCAGTATCTGACTCTGTGGCAGACATACCAGTCCAGAGCATTCAGTACACACTGGGGCAGGCTCTGGTATTCCTCAAAGGTAATGTTCTGCTCATCACCCCATCTGCTGTCCAGAATGGTGGAGCAGTCTTCTTCTCTCACCTTGGTCACCAGCCCCATGTCTCTCAGGTTCTCAAAGACAGAGGAAGCAGAAGACATACCAACCAGGTGTCGGCTGGCAACCTGTTCAAACTGTCGCTTGGAAAACTGGCCACAGGGCAGTTCCTTCAGAGCATTAACAGCCTTAAAAAACATCATAGTATTCATAGTATCATTCTCCTTTAGAAGTTAAGTTCTTTTCTTTGTGTCTGTATTATATCACAGATAGTGGGCATTGTCAATACCCATTTTTAACTTTTTTTGTGAGAGGAAAAGGGAGTGGTGAAACAGTGAATCAGCCAGTAAACTCCAACAGAAACCCAGTACTCAAACTCAGGCTGGTTGTACTGGTAGGCAATCTCATTCCAGACCATCATCAGAACCCAGCCTGCAAAGAGGAAATGTCCCAGCTGGCTCACAACATTGACTACACTCAGAATAGTATCTTTGTTTCTCATAGTCTTGCGACCTCCTTAACTTTGTATCCATATTATATCACATGATTTAAGGTTTGTCAATACCTTTTTTTATTTTCAAGAAGGAAATTTTGTTTCCTTCTTGAATTTCTGTCTATTGTAGGAGCCTTTACCTTTTTTGTTCTCAACCTTACTTCCTCTTCTTCTAAAAGCAAGATACTGTTGAAGCTCCTCCCCAGTCTTCTTGAAGCATCTTCTGTCCATCTCTGTGACCTCCTTACATGACTGATTATATCATACCTTTTCCAATTTGTCAAGCACAAATTTTGCGCCCGGGCCCTTGGCCCCCTGCTCCCTTAGGAGCGAGGGCAAGCAAGGGTGACTTTGTATTTCTTTCCATTATAAGTGAAAAGAAATTCTCTTTCTGCATTTGTGACCTCATAAGAATCACACATGGGCAGGACAGCATTGAACATAGCATTGACCAGAGCCTGCTTGTCATTGTCCTCTTTCTTTTCTCTCTTGACAGGAGTAGCCTTTCTCTCAGCCTGTCTAGCTTTCTTTGCACCTGCTTTCAAGTCATCAGAAAGCTCAAACAGTTTTTCACCCCTGTCAATCCTCTTGTCACACTCCAACATATCCAGAACTTCTTCTCTGGTGCTGTTGGTCAGCTTCATCAGCCTAGCAACTTCAGCTTCATTGACAGCCATTGTATTTCCCCTTTCTTTTATTTCTATAGGTATTATATCATATTAAAAGATAAAAGTCAAGTGGGAATTTCAGCGCCCGGGCCGAGGGTAGGGGGGTTCTACCCCCCTTACCTTACTGAGCCAGGGAGAACAGGGACTTACCCTTGTCCTTGGTCTTTTCAACCAGACCATCCTCTTCCATCTGGCAGAGCAGAGCAGTCAGTCTCTGGCTGGTCATGTCCTCAGTGGTGTCAAACTTCTTCAGCATTTCACCCACAGTGTACAGCACATTGGGTTCCATCTGAGAAGCAATCTTCTCCTTGACCTTGGTGTTCTCCATCTGTCTTGCAGTGGGCTTTCTCTCAGCACCACTCTTCTTCTCAAGCTGAGTCACCATGGACTTCAGCTTCTCAGCAACCTCAGCAGGGACATCATAAGTGTCCAGAACAAACTGCAGAGCACCCTTGTTAGTCATCTTGTTAGTAGCCATAGTATCAATCTCCATTTCTTGTGGTAGGTCACAACCCAGTTATTTTTGTGTTCCTCTCTCTTGAGGACACCCTTATTATAGCACATCTGGTGCTGATTGTCAAGGGGTTTTTTACATTTTTTTTCGAGCCTGGCCAGGATAGGTCATTGACCCCCATGCTCCAATCTCCCACAGGGAAGGACACATGGTCTCAGGTGTGTACCCCTCTCCCCTTGACTCCTATATATTATCATATCTTTTCCTAAAAAGCAATATGGAATATTGCACAAAAGCAATACCAGTTTCAATATGGGAATTGTGCATTTTGACGAGCGCCCGGGCATTTTCAACGACTTTTTTGCCAAACAAACGTTCTACTGAAATGCCGGTGCCCGGGGCTCGTGGAGGGCGCGCCGGCTTTACCATTTTCAACTATTTTGGGAGCCATATGCAAAATGCGAAATGATAAAAAGAAAAAAGCCCTTTGCTCACAGGGAGCAGAGGACTTTCAGAATCTGGTCAACATTGTAAGCCTTGCCTGTCCAGTTCTGTCTGTTGGGGAGTTCATCATCAAACAGAACATCTTGTACAGTGTGGGCAAACATCTGTTTGGGAGTGCCATATCTGACAATGTGGACTTCATCCCATTCGACTGTGGGCAGGTACTGGGCGAGCCATGCCTTTTTGGTTTCAGTCACAACTCTGTCATATGCAGGTGTGCCTGTCTTGCTGAGCCAACTAATGACACCCACTCTGTAGCCTGCTTCCTGCAGGGCATTGAGTTTCATTGCCAGTTCTGTCATATCAACCAGGGGCTGAGCCAGTGCATAGGGAGTTGGGTCACTCTCCTGCAGGTATGCAAGCCAACCAGGGACACCATAGAAGTTGGCGATTGTTCCATCCATATCAAACCAAATAGTAGCTTTCATCATGTTAACACCTCATATATCACTTTTTTTCTTTATTATATCATATTGTTTTTTATTTGTCAACAAGTTTCTTTGCCGGGGTGGCTTTATGCCACCCGAGCTTCGAACCAGTTCAGCATTTTCTTGCTTTCCTTCCGGCACTTGACTTTCAGCAGACCGCCGTTTTTCTGGCTATCTCTGTCCATATAACCGAAGGTTCTCAGAAACTGCTCGAACTCGTTTCTGTCCATGATGTAGGCAACCATGCTGACAGTCACATATGCGAACTTGTCGGAGTGGACACGACCGAAGAAGTCAGCCAACTTTTCGTCGAAGGTCTCGCCCATATTGACTTTGCCACTTGCCAGAGTGAAGCCGGAAGACTTGACGCTCATGGAGTATTCGGGAATGTCGCTGTCCATATAGAAGGGAACATGGTCATGCTTACGGATCTCGCCAGTCAGAGTGAAAGCCAGAGCCTGTTCGCAGTGGTTGCCCCAGTTGGAGTAGGTACGAGCGATATCGGTAACAGTCAGAGTAGTCATAGTAGTAATTCCTTTCTTTTGGGTTGCCCCTGTTCTTTGTATCTATATATTATCACATCTAGCCGGGAAAGTCAAGAACTTTTTTCTATTTTTCTAAATTTATTTTTCTGGGCTTTCCCTTCCCTTTTTGTACTTGTATTATAACATGGGTTCTGTCCAATAAACCGGACTGAATAGGGTTGCAAGTGTGTTTGTGCAAATTGCACAAATAGATACAAATGTATCGATAAAAAAGTATCGATTGGCGTCCCCCACTGGTGGACATTGCGTGTCCCCAGGTGGCGGACAAAAAAGCGACAACTGTCCCGTGCGTATCACGGACCGTCGGTGTCCTCCAGGCATGGACGTCCACAGGTGGTGGACACTTTAACACTTTAGCGTACTAAAGTGGCCCGTCGAAGTGCACAATTACAGGATATAAAATTTGTGCATTTTTTTTGCATTTTTTGCTTGACAAATTGCTGGCCGTGTGGTATAATGGAAATTCGCGCTGCTGGGGCGTGGGCGGCGCGCAAAAAGCCCCCTATGGTGTATCCACAGGGGGTCGGCTTTCTAGTAGGCATGTGTCCAACATTGTTTCAGCTCTGTGGACTCTGGTTCACATTTGTATTCCGCGCACCTACAGACCACGCGGTCGGATCATGGGGCAGAGGTCTTACTGACTCTCGTGGGTCTTTCCCTTTGGGACTGCCTTGCCCTCCCCTTTTGTGTCTTTATTATATCATGGCTTTCACCATTTGTCAAGCACTTTTTTAAAAAAGTTTCCAGTTTCTAAACTTTCTCTTGAGCTGGAAGAACCAGCGAAGCAGGAGGAAAGGCAGAGGACTGAGTACAGACATAATGAACAGCCAGAGGTAATCTTCCCAAGAGGAGAAGAAATCACCTGTCATCTTGACGAACACCAAACTCAGCCAGTTGTTAATGAACAGCCAACCAAAAGCAATAGCCAGAATAGTAGAAATAGTCATATCAATTACCTCACTTGTTTTTCTTTATTATATCACATGGTTTCGGGAATGTCAAGCATTATTTTCGGCGCCCGGGTGGCTAACCCCGAAGGGTTAGCAATCATCAGTGTAGCATCCCAGGAAAGGGTCAAAGCCCATCTCCTCATTCAGACAGGAGGAATCAAAGTCATCTGTATCCTCCCAGTCATCGCCTTCCTCATCACCAGAACCAAAAATGCTGTCCTGGCACTTGGGGCACATACCAGTCAGGAGCATTTCTCTGTGTGTTGCAGATAGAGTGGGGAAAGCATCCTGCACCAGAGCACCATTCAGCCATTTGAAATACTGGCTTTCTTCGACCTCAATCTCAACCTTCTTGCCACAGAAAGGGCACTTGTTTTCAACAGTAATCATAACATTTACCTCCGTTGTTTTTCTTTATTATAACACATGGGGTTGGATTTGTCAACCCCCAAATGCAGCGAGAACAGAAATAATTGCGATGCCCACGCCCCACATAATACTTGCGCAAAGTCGGTCTTTCTTAGAACCTGCGCAAGCATGATAGAAGCACCAGCCAGCCACCGAGCCTATCAGAATGGCATACAATAAACCGAATACATATTCCATTATATTTACCTCACCTGTTTTTCTTTATTATAACACTTGCTCTTGGATTTGTCAAGAACTATTTTCACAATTTTCACAGCATTTCCATTTCCGTCCCGCAGAATCTTAATCTTTACATTGCTCATGGTCTTGCCTCCTTAGTCTACATAATCTCTACCAAGGTATTCATACTCATTGGGGTTCATGTGTGCTTTTTCCATGGCCTTCTGGAGAGTATAGCCGTAAATGCAGGTTTCCTCTCGGGTAACTTTATACATCAGATAGAAGCAATACATAAGCAATCTCCTTTTTTTCTTTATTATATCATATCATTTTATATTTGTCAACTATTATTTTTATTGCCCGGGCGATTGGGGTATTAAACCCCAATCAGTCAAGACTTTTTTGCAAAATTATTAACTAAAATAATTTGCTGGTTGAGTTTAGCTTCTGCCTTTTTATATTCCATCATGGCATTGTATAAGTCCATTACCTTATAATGCGGACAGCGAATCAGCGTGTCAATAGATACGCCAGTGTCTTCAGCAAGTTCTTCATAGGTTTTTGTAATCTTCATTATTATTACCTCCTTGATTTATGCCTTTATGATATCACATGATTTACGTTTTGTCAAGCATTATTTTTGCCGGATGGCGGTATGGCTTAATAGCCATACCATTCCCCACCGACCTTGCGCTGAATCTCTCCGCCCATAATATTCTGGTACATCTGGGCAGCTCGCTTGGTCTTAAAGTAACTGGGCATGTATGCGGGATGAATCACTCTGAACTTCATAGGTTTATTACCCTTTCTTTTATCTGTCTGTATTATACCATAGGGATTGCGGTTTGTCAACCCCTATTTTCCAATTTGTAAATTTTATCTTTAATGCTCTCAATCTCATTAATGAGCTTGTTCCTTCTGGCAATGTACTGGGGTTTTTCATAAACCACAATTTCTCGAGTTCCAATAACTCTATCATCACCAGGGCCTGCAAGGCTGTAACGGCTACCGCCCTCATACAGAGTAACGGTCTGGGTTTTTGCGTTAAGCAGTTTTTCGATTTCAATCAGTTCTGCAATCAGGTTGTCACGGGTGGTAGTCAGCTTATTCAGTCTTTCGATCTTAGTCATGGTATTTATCCCCTTTCTTTTATCTGTCTGTATTATAGCATACTTAAAGCAGTTTGTCAATAAGAAAAATGCTAATTTTTAAATAAATAAATGGCAGTGCTAAGTTAATTAATACAACTATTAAACCTTCCATGTTTACCCTTTCTGCGGGTCCGGCCCCCGCACCACCATTGTGGCTACTGCCGGCTTGGGTGGGCATCTCTCGCCTCACCTGTTGATACTATTATAGCAAATATTTCGGGAATTGCAATACCGGAAAATTGCACAAAAGAATTGCGAATTTTATTTGCCAATTTGTGCACTTTGACCAACACCGGAGTCACCCGGGCAGAGTGGGAGAGGACGGCAACAAAATAAAAGAAGGTCGCTTTTATGCAACCTTCTTTTTTCTACCTCTCTGGGGTTTGTACTCTTTCCAGTTCTTGCCACACTTCTGCAGGTTGTGAATGGTGGTAACAGTAACAATCTGAGCATTGCCGAACTTGACCTGAATCTCTTCACCATTCAGACAAATATCTCCGCCAGTCCAGAAGCCTTCGTTGTCCCATTCTCTGACCTCTAAGCCGTAGAAGTTCTGCACCCACATTTCAAAGGCTCTGCCCTTGTTGCCAGACTTAGGAACAACAAAGTCAATTTCAACTGCGCCCTTGCGAATCAGTTCTTCTTTTCTTGCATTGGTGAGGTACAGGTTCAGCTTTTCGCCACCGCCATTCTTGGTGGAAGCTCTGCCCATCTTGGTGAAGCGAGGCATAATCTCTTCTAACTTAATCATGTAGACTTTCTTCTTGTAAGTAAAGCCGATGATGTAGCCAGTAGATCCGTTGTACTTTCTGTAGCATCTAATTACATGTCCCTTAGTCATTTTAATTATCTCCTTTTCTTTGAGGTGTTTCCCTCTCTCTTTGTGTCTTTATTATAGCACGGGGTTAATCATTTGTCAAGCATTATTTTTGATTTTCTTAAAATTTATTTTCCCGGGGTGGGGTGGTTATCCACCCCTTTCTGTTAGAAACCTACCAGACCCAGTTTAAAATTTCTATCGAAAACTTCGTACATTTCTTGGGGGATGTACTTGCTGTTGTAGATTCTCCGCATCTGACCCAGAGTTGCGGCGAACATTGTAGTTACCATTCCAGTTCTGACATTCTGGCAAAGGATAACTCCTGTACTTGTCAGGGTTCTTCTGCAAGTTCTGTTAGTGGTATCAGTCCACAGAACAGAAATTACTTCTTCACCGATGCCGATGGTGTTGATGATTCGTTCGACTCTCTCAGTCCGATCGTGGAGAAGATGATAGCTGTAAGTGTACTTAGTAGGCATTTTGTTGTTCCCCTTTCCTTTTTTGTACCTTAATTATAACACCTGTTTGCCCGTTTGTCAATAGATTTCTAAAAAATATTTACATAAATTTTAGAACAAAGAAAGAAAAGACAAGCAGGACAATGTAGCCAACAGCAAAGTACATTGCATAGTTGAACAGGTCAGCAGACCAATTGCGCTTGCAGTCCTTGGGGCAGTTGTCCCAGTTGGCGATGGTGCGCAGGATACGGCGGACGAACTTATTCTTAATCTTCTTAGTCTTCTTCATGTGTATCTCTCCCTCTTGGTTTGTATCTATATATTATCACAGGCTATCGGGAAAATCAAGTTGGAATGTTGCACAAAAAGAATTGCAAAAAAGAATCTGCTATTGTGCAATATGCCGAAACACCGGGAGGTGGCGGTCGTGTGCGCAGACCCTCCCATTATAGGGGAGGAGGGGCAGGGGTAGGGCATAGGCATGGCATACACTATCGAATGATAATAATAATTAATTATTAAAATTAATTTACATTTGAAATCAATTTCAAACTGAAGTCTGAACCCGGGTTCTCATGTTCAGTTAGCAACTGCTAATTGCACAATCTATCAACAGCGCCGTGTGTATCATCCACCAATAGAAAAAGAAAAGTGGGTAGTCTTAACCTACCCACTGAATTACATCATCTTTATAGAAATCGGGAGAGCCGTTGTTGCTGAAGACAACTTCAACACGCTGACCTACTTCATAGCTTTCGCCTTCAAACTCCCACACATTGCCGTCGGCAGTTTCTACTGCTACGACTTCGTCGGTTACTTCAATAATCACACCTTCGGCCACTCTTGTGTAAGCAGAAGCCTTGCGAGTCATCTTGACTGCGGTGAATCCAACGGACACCAGAGAAGCGACGATCAGAACCAGGGCAATGACAGTAATAACATTCTTTTTCATAGTTTTTTATCTCCTTGTTTGTTCCTTTTTTGTATCTTTATTATATCACGGGTTTGGGGATTTGTCAACCCCCAATTTTTACTTCTTGTCTCTGTAGTCAATGCAAGCTTCACAGCGGGTCAGAAGCCATTCAAGGTACTCAGGACTCTTTGTCATTGCTTCTTCACGGTTGAAATTTACGCACATACCAGTAGCTTCAATAGCTTCGATCAGAAAGAACTTATTAACCAACATTTTGATTACCTCTCTTATTTTGTGTCTTGTTTTATCTGTCTTTATTATAACAGATATTTCTGATTTGTCAATACTTTTTTTTATTTTTTTATTTTTTTTAAATTTTTTTATTTACTTGGTACAGATTATCTGTACCAAGTATCCCAGATTACCCAAGCACCAAAACCGGCAAAGGCAACGACCAGAGCGATTAAAGAATAAATAATAATACTATTACTAATAGTAGTAGTACTATTATTAAGAGCAATGATTGCGTTGGTGCGGGCAACGTTGTTCAGCAGGGACTGGGTAATGTGAGTAGTAGTCATGATGTGTAACCTCCGAAGTATGTGTTGTTGTATCTCTTATCTATGTATACATGATATCACATGATTGCCCGTTTGTCAACAACTATTTTATCTATTTGTGTATGTCAGTATGCACAAAGATGTATGCGCGCGCTTGTGCACATTGTACACCATGCTGTCCACCTGTCGCGCACAAATAAGTAACAACTGTCCCGTGTGTATCATGAGGCGTCGAGGACTGTGGCGGTCCATTATCCTCTCTCTATTGGTTACTGCTTGCTTTAGTACTTTAGCGCACTAAAGTGATCGGTCGTTACAGAACAGTTACTAAATAGTTACAAATAGTAACAACACAGGCGCACCAAGTCCATTATACCATAGATCGATGCGCCTGTCAAGCATTATTTTATTTATTTTTATCAGTACTTTTTTATCGATAAAAATGTATCGATAGAGGCGTACTGATTAAGTCCTTACTTTTGGGAATTGTTGTGCTCTTGGGCGTGGCACAGCTTTCGATTTGTTTTTTGTCGAACGCTTGTTTGTTATAAAATCCCGGCAAGCCGGGGTCGTAAAGGGTGCGCGCTTTATGGGGCTACGCAATATTTTTTATACAATATTATGGAAAATCTTGGACACTAGACCCCTTAGAAAATTTTCAAAAATAAAAAATCAGGAGAACCTAATGCTTAAGAAAACTTTATTAATCGGTTTTTCCTCACTGATTCTTTTATCAACGGCAAAAGCAAAAACAAATGAAGATATTCCAAACTTATTTGATTATAAATTACATAGATTTTTTGATTATGAAAGTCTTACTGCGGATAAAGCTTATCGTGGAACTGTAGGACTTCCAAGAGTTCTTAATATGTATGAAAACTATCCATTCTGGTTTACATTCTTTACCAGACTGGGCTATCAGGTGGTACTTTCTCCAAACTCTACCCACAAGCTCTATGAACTTGGTATTGAATCCATTCCAAGTGAGTCCGAATGTTACCCTGCAAAGCTTGCCCATGGTCATGTACAATGGTTGATAAACAAAGGATTAAACTTTATCTTCTACCCTTGTATTCCATATGAGCGAAATGAAACACCGGATGCCAATAATCACTATAATTGTCCGATTGTTACCTCTTATTCCGAAAATATTAAAAACAACGTAGAAGAAATCGGCTCCGGTAAAGCCGTTTTACGCAATCCTTTCCTTTCCTTTGCAAATGAAAAGGTCATTGCACAGGAATTGATAAAAGAATTCGATGAAATCGGAGCAGACGAAATTGTAACAAGTCCAACAATAACAGTCCCGATTGGAGACTATGCATTTGCAACTTCGAATAAAATAGAAACGATATACGCATTGTCTACTCGAGCGATAAATTGCGAAAACACAACAACGGCT
>ERZ808048.98-NODE-98-length-18018-cov-5.015272_pt1 | contig 18018 bp, 14 predicted proteins | sample MGYA00380197_ERZ808048 | MGnify/ENA primary metagenome ERZ808048 (study PRJEB31490, sample SAMN06133377) | cow dung metagenome | isolation source: M1 | host: cow | place: China: Chengdu | collected 2015-05 ... | reverse complement strand
TGCGGGTAGGCTCTGCCAAAATCTGTTGTTCGTGAATTTCATGCAATTGGTCTATAACCAAATCTGTATATTCCGTATTGGTTACAATATAGATGTTTTTTTTATCTACTATTTTGCTGTATATGAACATGTTCTATTTATAACTCAAACTTTTTACACAAGATGTTTTGTAAAACGTTTCTAATGTTTGACAGTTTTGCATTTCTTTCTCGAAAACTAACTTTAACAACTTCTTCAAACGGAATTAGTAATGTTTGTGCCGTGTTTATACCCGTAAATTTTTAAGTTAAACATACTGTAAAATTGAAATCCACAGCAAAATTACTACATCATAATGTCAAATCACGTCACCACCTTAAAAAATCTGTACTTTTTTCAAAAAAAACATCTTTACTTTTTTTAACCTCCAAAGATACTACCTTTTTTGCACTTGTGCAAATAAAATGAACCGATTGACCCAAATTGCAATGTTTGAAACAAATTAGATTAACTCCACACAAACAATGCAATGAGCATACCTAACAATGTAAAACACCTCTAATTGAAAATTATCAAAAGTTTACTATTTTTAATATTGAAAACGAAGGTTCTACGCACAAAAAACACTCTTATTCCAAAGAAATCTCATTCTCAATTCATAAGATTCATTGCCATTATCGTGTCGTTACTGAGACATTATCGAGAGATTCCCGACGGTCAGCCGACGGTCAACTATACGAATATTGTAGGATTATGATACTATTTTACCTAAAAACAGGTAGTGTTGCATGTTGATATATCCATTCTATCTATCACAAAAAACCATTCAAAGATAACATAAAATAAAATATTCTATTTTTAAGATAATATGCCCTCTGTAATAACATCTCCTTGTTGAGTGATAGAAAATAGAAATTCACTAAGCGAAAAAATGCCCGAGGTTAAATTCGAGATAAAAACTTAATTGATACTAATGGTCGTTCAAAAATTAACTCTGCATTAACTCCTGCATCGCATCTTAATAAAACTCTGCCATGAGCGAACATCGGGTGCGCCAACCTTAACTTATGCTTTTCCTATATAGCGTGCAATGACTTTTGCTATCAACTCCAATACCACAATGCAAATATATTTGTATATTTGAGAAAATATTATTAACTTTGCGGCGTATTTTATGCGGTCTAAAATTGACATCCAAATGGCAAACAAACATAAAATAATCAATGACCCTGTTTTTGGGTTTATACGCATACCCGATGAGCTGATTTTTGACGTGCTGCAACACCCTTATATGCAGCGCCTCAATCGCATCCGCCAATTGGGCATGTCCTACTACGTCTATCCTGGTGCTCATCACAACCGATTCCTGCACTCCTTAGGCGCTATGCACCTCATGGACGAAGCGCTCAACTGCTTGGCACAAAAGAATGTGCCCATCACCGAAGAGGAGAAATTAGCGGCTATGCTCGGTATCCTGATGCACGACATAGGACACGGTCCGTTTAGTCACGTCATGGAACATACCCTCGTGGAAGGGGTGACACACGAGGATATCTCCCTGATGATGATGCAACAGATCAACCAAGAGATGAACGGACGCCTCGACTTGGCTATCCGTATCTTCAAAGGCGATTATCATAAACCCTACTTGCATCAATTGATATCCAGCCAACTGGACGTGGACCGTTTGGACTACCTTTGTCGTGACTCTTTCTTTTGCGGCGTTACCGAAGGAAGTGTGGCCAGCGCACGACTGCTCAAAATGATGCACGTGGCTAAGGATGGCAACTTGGTTATTGAGGCCAAAGGTATCTACTCGGTTGAGAAATTTCTTATCGCACGACGACTGATGTATTGGCAAGTCTATCTGCACAAAACATCCGTAGCAGCCGAGCAAATGCTATTGAAAATACTTCACCGAGCCAAATGCCTCGCCAGCCGCGGAGAGGAACTTTTCTGCAGCCCAAGTTTGCACTATTTCCTCTACAACCATATCACGGCAGATAGTTTCCAATCACCCGAAGCCCTGCAGCACTATGCGCAACTCGATGATAGCGATGTGTTGTCGGCTATCAAGGTGTGGATGGGGCACGAGGACAAGGTGTTATCCACCCTATGCAAAGGCCTTATCAATCGCGTTCTCTTCAAAACACGCGTTCTACAAGAGCCTTTGACCGACGAAGAGAAACAAGCCTTGGACAAGAAATATAGCGAAGCATTGGCAATACAACCTCACGAAGCACAGTATTTTTACGAAGAACATATATCAACGAGCAAGACTTATTCCAATCATGGCACGAAAATTGGTATATTGTTTAACGATGGATCGATACGAGACATAGCTGAAGCAAGCGAAATACTGGATATGAAAACATTGACACAGAAACCGGAAAAGCGATACTTATTGACTTTTCCTTTAGGTTGATGTGCTAACCCAAACAAAAATCATTATGACATTTACAGCACAACAAATAAGCCTACTATTGGGCGGACAAATAAGCGGCAACGCACAAGCCGAAGTGAGTAATGTGGCAGGCTTGGAGAATGCAAAGAGTGGAGACCTTTGCTTTGTGTGTGACGAGAAATATGTTCCTTATCTCTCCACTACCCAAGCCAGCGTAGTGCTCATGACGCAGTCTATTCCCTACGAAGGGACGAGCAACGCCACCATCATTCGCGTAGAGAATGCACGCGCAGCTATGGGGCAACTGCTTGCACTCGTGGCCAAAACCATGAACCCAGCCCGACAAGGCATAGAAAATCCTTCATTCGTGAGCGAAGGAGTCAACGTACCCGAAGATGCATACATAGGCGCTTTTGCGTACATAGGCAAAAATGTCAAATTAGGCAAAGGTGTACAAATCTACCCTCATACATACGTAGGCGACAATGCCGTAATAGGCGACCATACCATCCTATATTCAGGATGTAAGGTTTATTACAATAGCATCATCGGCAAGGACTGTATCTTGCACAGCGGTGCAGTCATAGGAGCTGACGGATTTGGCTTTGAACCCGACGCACAAGGCATCTACCACAAGATTCCTCAGATAGGACAAGTGGTCATAGAAGATGACATCGAGATAGGTGCCAACACCACCGTCGACCGACCCATGATGGGCAAGACTGTCATCAAGCGCAACTGCAAAATAGACAACCTCGTCCAAGTGGCGCACAACGTCCAAGTGGGTGAGTCCACCGTCCTATGCGCACAAGTGGGTATAGCAGGCTCCACTACCATCGGTAGCCATTGTACCCTGACAGGTCAAGTGGGCGTCGCAGGACATATCGAGGTGGCAGACAACTGCGTCTTTGGAGCGCAAAGTGGTATCGCTTCGTCCATCAAGAAACCAGGCATATACATGGGTAGTCCCGCAATAGATGCTGCCACATGGCGCAGAGCGCAAGTGGTCTTCCGTAAACTACCAGAGATTTACAAACAACTAAACAGCAAACAATAATATGAAACAGCATACAATCAAATCCCCCTTTACCCTTAGTGGCAAAGGTTTACACACAGGTTTACAAGTAGTAGCGAACTTCCTACCTGCTGAGGCTAATAGCGGCATACGCATTCGACGTGTGGACCTTGACGGACAACCTACGTACGAAGCATTGGCAGACTATGTCAGTGCCACTGAGAGAGGTACCGTACTTGAACATGGACTGTGGAAAGTGAGCACCGTGGAGCATGCCCTATCTGCTCTATACGCAATGGGCGTGGACAACTGCTTGATAGAAGTGGATGCCCCCGAGATTCCTATCCTTGACGGTAGCGCTCGCATGTTCGTGGAGAACATCCAACGTGTAGGGTTGGAGGAGCAAGATGCCGAACAAAAAGTGTTTGTAGTCAAAGAGCCTATCGAATACATCAGCGAGCGAGGAAACACCATGCTCATCATGCCTTCCGACACGTACCAAGTGAACGTGTTGGTTAGTTACCCAAGTAACCTGCTCAAAGAGCAATGGGCTTACCTTACCGACTTAAACGACTACCCGACAGAGATAGCCAGAGCACGCACGTTCTGTTTCCTACGAGAGATAGAACCTTTGCTCCGTTTGGGCCTCATCAAGGGAGGTGACTTGCAAAACGCATTGGTTATTTACGAAACACCTATGTCGCAAGAAGGATTGGACTTCATGGCAGACAAACTGGGACAACCACGATTGGACGCAACCAAATTGGGATACCTCAGTCCATTGAATTACCAAAACGAACCTGCTCGACACAAACTGCTCGACATCATAGGTGACCTATCACTTGTAGGTTGCCGCATACAAGGACGCATCGTTGCTACCAAGCCTGGGCATACCTTCAATACCCAATGCTGCCGACAGTTGAGAAACAAAGTGATAAGTGAATGCGGTACCATGGTTTAGTGAATGGTACACTCCAAAAATATGGAATTTTGCTTGACACAAATAGTATTGAAACAATAAATAAAAACTTACAAGAAATATGAATATTCATCCATCAGCCCTTGTGCACCCCAACACGAAAATTCATCCTTCCGTACACATTGGACCCTTTGTATGCATCGAGGAAAATGTTGAGATAGGAGAAGGTACTATCATAGAGAATAACGCAACCATTTGCTCCAACACCACAATAGGCAAAAACTGCCACGTCTTCCAAGGAGCAGTGGTCGGTGGATTGCCACAAGACTTGAAATATCAAGGCGAAGAAACCTACACCATCATCGGTGACAACACCGTCTTGCGTGAGTTCGTTACCGTACACCGTGGTACCGCCAGCAAAAAACAAACCGTAGTGGGCAACGCATGCCTTATCATGGCATACTGCCACGTAGCACACGACTGCGTATTAGGCGACCATATCATCATGTCCAACGCAACCCAACTGGCAGGCGAAGTGGTAGTGGATGACTACGCTATCATCGGTGGCGGTTCATTGGTACACCAATTTACACATATCGGAGGACATGTCATGATACAAGGTGGTAGCAAAGTGAACAAAGATATACCTCCTTACACCATGATCGCCCGCGAACCAATATGCTTCTGCGGTATCAATAGTGTCGGACTCAAACGCAGAGGATTTAGCGATGAACAAGTGGGTACCATACAACAAGTGTACCGAACCATTTATATGTCGGATATGAACGTCAAACAAGCACTCGAACATATCCAACAAACCATGCCCGATTCGGAGGAGGAAAACTATATCGTATCCTTCATACAAGAATCACCACGTGGCGTGGTAGGAAAAGGTAAATAATTCTAAATAAAGATACTATAATTCCAATAACACAATGCAAGAAGTACAAGAGAAAAGTCTCAACTTTATCGAACAAATCGTAGAGAAGGATCTACAAGAAGGTAAGAATGATGGTCGTATTCAAACACGTTTCCCGCCAGAGCCTAATGGTTACTTGCACATCGGACACGTCAAAGCCATCTGCATGGACTTTGGTATAGCAGAGAAATACAAAGGCGTATGTAACCTCCGTTTTGATGATACCAACCCTGTTAAAGAAGATGTAGAGTATGTTGATTCTATTCAACAAGACATCGCTTGGTTGGGATTCAAATGGGGCAATATATACTACGCTTCCGACTATTTCCAACAACTCTATGACTTGGCTATTGAGTTTATCAAACAAGGCAAAGCCTATGTGGACGAGCAAACAGCTGAGCAAATAGCTGAACAAAAAGGTACGCCTACTGAAGCGGGTGTGGCATCTCCTTATCGCGATCGTCCTATCGAAGAAAACTTACGTCTCTTTGAGGCCATGCAACGCGGCGAGATAGCTGATGGCAAGATGGTGTTGCGTGCCAAGATTGATATGGCCAATCCTAACATGCACTTCCGCGATCCTATCATGTATCGCATCATCACTACCCATCCACACCATCGTACAGGACGCCAATGGAACGTTTACCCAATGTACGATTTTGCACACGGACAAAGTGACTACTTTGAGGGAGTGACCCATAGTATTTGTACTTTGGAGTTTGTCGTGCATAGACCATTATATGACTACTATATCGACCAATTCATACAAGGCGATTATCGTCCACGTCAATACGAGTTCAACCGACTCAATATCACTTACACCGTGATGTCCAAACGTAAGATGTTGCAACTCGTCAAAGAAGGTCTTGTAAGCGGTTGGGACGATCCTCGTATGCCGACCGTTTGTGGTTTGCGTCGTCGTGGATATACGCCCGAAGCTATACGCGCTTTCATCGACAAGATCGGTTACACTAAGGTGGAAGGTATGATTGACCTCGGCTTGCTCGAACACACCGTTCGTGAGACCCTCAAAGAGACAGCCCCACGCGTGTGCGCAATCTTCGATCCTATCAAACTCGTTATCACCAACTATGAAGGCGAAGGAGAGATGATTGAGGCCGAATATATCGATGGCAAACCCGAATTAGGCAGCCGCACAATGAAATTTGCTAAGGAACTCTATATCGAACGTCAAGACTTCCAAGAAGAAGGCGACAAGAAATTCTTCCGACTCAGCCCTGGCGGACGCGAAGTGCGACTCAAAGCTGCTTACATCATCCAAGCTACAGGATGCGAGAAGGATGCCGATGGCAATATAACGACTGTCTATGCAACCTACGACCCAACATCCAAATCAGGTACAGAAGGAGGTAATAGAAAAACCAAATCAACCATCAATTGGGTGGAATGTGAGACTTGTGTAGATGCTGAGGCTCGTTTGTACGATAGACTCTTCGCTTGCGAAAACCCATCTGCTGAAGAAGGAGATTTCCGTGACTTGCTCAATCCAGACAGTTTGCAAGTGGTTACATGCAAAGTGGAAGGATCATTGAAGGAGGAAATGCATGCACCTGAAGTCATCAATGGCATCGCACAATGCAAAAACTACCAGTTCCTCAAACATGGTTACTTCGTAGTGGATCCTGACACCAATAGCGATAAACTGGTCTTCAACCGCACAGCATCGCTCAAAGACAATTGGCAGAAGTAGTTTAGAGAACAGCACGATGTGCCTACAAAACGCCCTTTGGGCTACAGTTTAGAGGCAATGAACATACGAACTCAAAATGGTAAACAATATATCCTCTGTGCGTGGAGACGGCGCTATGTCCGCTTCACACCAGAGGAGAATGTTCGACAACAAGTGTTGCGCGCTTTGGAAACAAATTTCCACTATCCTCATCACCTAATAGGCGTGGAAGTGCCAATCGAAGTGGCAGGGCTACAGAAACGATGCGATGCTATCGTTTATAACCAGCAAATGCAACCCCTGATGCTCATCGAGTTCAAAGCACCTACCGTTGCCTTGACGCAACAAGTATTAGACCAAGCAGCTATCTACAATCGGCATTTGAATGTATCTTACCTGCTGTTGAGCAATGGCAACGAAACGATCGTCGCACAAGTGCTACCGAATGAATACCGTTTTTTGGAACAAATACCCACTTTCCCAAGTTTGAATACGAGTGAAAAATAAGCAAACGATTACCGCATGGAACAAATCATAGAACTAAAAGAATCCTTAGATACGGCCATCTTCTATGGCTTCAACAACAAGAACATGGCCTGCTTGGTCAACCAACACCCCGACGTTAGGGTGGTGGCAAGGGGTTATCGTATCAAGGTGAGCGGTTCGGAGAGTGCCATCAACAAGTTTGAGAAGTCTATTCGTGCCTGCGAGTCGTTCTGCATCCAAAGCAATACCCTCACCGAAGAGTATATCCTTCAGTTGATTCACGGTGAGACTCCTCAAGCTTTTGCGCACGAGAATCTCATCCTACATGGGGTAAACGGCAAACCCATTTTAGCTCGAAGCCAAAACCAAAAGAAACTCGTTGAGGCGTACAACCACAACGACTTGCTTTTCGCCACAGGACCCGCAGGAAGCGGAAAAACATATACCGCCATCGCCTTGGCCGTGCGTGCACTCAAAAATAGAGAAGTCAAACGCATCATCTTGTCCCGTCCAGCCGTTGAAGCTGGCGAGAAATTGGGATTCTTGCCAGGCGATATGAAAGAGAAAATCGATCCATACTTGCAACCTCTATACGATGCATTGCAAGATATGATACCCGCTGCCAAACTGAACGAATACATGGAGCGCGGTTTGATACGCATTGCACCTCTGGCTTTCATGCGAGGAAGAACATTGGCCGATGCCGTCGTGATACTAGACGAAGCACAAAATGCTACGGCAGCTCAACTCAAGATGTTCCTTACTCGCTTGGGAATGAATGGAAAAATGATTGTGACCGGCGATATGACGCAAATAGACTTGCCATCCAACCAAAAATCAGGACTATATGATGCCATCCACCGACTACAAGATATCAAAGGTATTCGAGTGGTTGAGTTCTCACAAAAAGACATTGTCAGACACCCACTGGTGAAACACATTGTCGATGCATACAACCAACATAAAGAAAATGATAATACTAACCCTATAAAAAATTAATCTATTATGAGTTTTAAACGCACTCTGGTGACATCAGCTCTTCCTTATGCCAACGGACCTGTACATATCGGTCACTTGGCAGGAGTCTATGTTCCCGCAGATATTTACGTTCGCTACCTTCGACTCAAAGGTGAAGAAGTATTGTTCGTGGGAGGTAGTGATGAGCATGGCGTACCCGTAACAATACGTGCACGAGAAGAAGGTATCACAACACAAGAAGTGGTGGACAGATACCATAACATCATCCAAAAATCGTTTGAAGAATTCGGAATATCTTACGACGTGTATTCACGTACTACCAGTAAGATTCATCATGCTTTTGCCGCAGACTATTTCCGTAAACTATACGACACGGGCAAGTTCATCGAGCAAACGACCGAACAATTCTACGACCCAGAAACAAATGAGTTCCTCACCGATAGAAACATCCGTGGCGAATGCCCACGCTGTCACGCTTTAGGAGCTTATGGCGACCAATGTGAGAAATGTGGTGCAACGCTATCACCTGATGAACTCATCAACCCCTATAATGCAATCAACGGTAACCCATTGACCAAAAAAGAAACGACTCACTGGTACTTGCCTTTGGACCAATACCAATCATGGCTTGAAGAGTGGATACTCCAAAACCACAAAGAGTGGCGTACCAATGTGTATGGACAATGCAAGTCTTGGTTGGATGGTGGACTCAAACCTCGTGCCGTGACACGTGACCTCAACTGGGGTATCCCCGTGCCAGTAGAAAATGCAGAAGGCAAAGTGCTATACGTTTGGTTCGATGCACCTATCGGCTATATCAGCAACACCAAAGAACTATGCGACGCACAACCAGAGAAATATGGTACATGGGAGAAATGGTGGAAAGACAATGATACACGCTTGATTCACTTCATCGGAAAAGATAATATCGTTTTCCACTGCATCGTCTTCCCATCCATGCTCAAAGCTGATGGTTCGTACATCCTACCCGATAATGTGCCAAGCAACGAGTTCCTCAACTTAGAAGGCGACAAGATCAGTACTTCACGCAACTGGGCCGTTTGGTTGAACGAGTACCTCGTTGATTTCCCTAACAAACAAGACGTTTTGCGTTATGTATTGACAGCCAATGCCCCTGAGACCAAAGACAATGACTTCACTTGGGCAGACTTCCAAGCGCGAAACAACAACGAATTGGTGGCTATCTATGGCAACTTCGTCAACCGTGCTTTGGTCTTGACCAAGAAATACTTCAACGGCGCTGTACCTGCTTTGGGTACCTTGACCGAATATGACCAACAAACCTTGCAAGAGTGCGAAGAGATCAAAGGACAATTGCAAGACCTATTGGAGCATTTCCGCTTCAGAGACGCACAAAAAGTGGCGATGAACATGGCACGTATCGGCAACAAGTATTTGGCAGATACCGAACCATGGAAAGTGGCCAAAGAAGATATGGCACGCACAGGTACCATTCTGAATATTGCATTGCAAATAGCAGCGAACTTGAGCATCGCTTTCGAACCATTCTTGCCTTTCTCAAGCCACAAACTGCATACCATGCTCAATATGCCACAAACGACTTGGGAAGACTTGGGCAATATGCACATCTTACCTGAAGGTCATGCGTTGGGCGAAGTGAGTCTGCTGTTCGAGAAAATAGAAGACGAGACTATCCAATACCAATTGGATCGCTTGGCTCGTATCAAAGCAGAGAACGAAAAGAAAGCGCAAGAGGAAGCTTTGAAACATTGGGTACCAGCCGAATATAAACCCGATACCAATATAGACGAGTTTGCCAAAACAGATATCCGCGTAGGAACCGTATTGGAGTGCACACGTGTGAAGAAAAGTGACCGACTACTCCAATTGCGCATCGACGACGGAACAGGAGTGCGCACCATCTTAAGCGGAATAGCTGCAAGTTATCCAAACCCAGAAGAATTGGTGGGCAAACAAATACTCTTTATTGCCAATTTCCCACCACGCAAGATGATGGGCATCGAATCACAAGGAATGGTATTGTCAGCTGTGGATGCAGATGGCAAATTGGTGGTAACCACCGTTACTGCACCTGTGAAGAACGGTAGCCAAGTAGGTTAAGCAGCAGGTAGCATGCTTAGGTCAACATGACCGTATAAGAAATCAAGGACATACCAAGCAAATAATAATGCTTCGATCAAAAGAAAAAGCGGTACAAATATTGTGAACCGTTTTTTCTTTGTTTTATGCCTAAAAAGAAGCATACCCAACAAGACACCAACCGCTCCGCCCAATACAGCAAGACACAGCAAGGTGTGTTCCTCAATGCGGAAATTGTGATGCTTGGCATTGTACTTGTCTACGCCCATTCCTACGAATGCTAAGAAATTGGTAAACGCAATGAAAATTAAGGGATATAATATCTCGTTTGGCATAATCGTTAAATTTTGTGCAAAGGTAGTATATTTTTTTGAGTTACAAAAACTATTTATCCAATTGGAAACAGAATCGAACACTCCATTTATAGTCAAACAACGGTTGGTCAGGATGTGTGACGCGCCATACCGAATAAACGTTTACGCATCGCAAAAGGTTACCTATACCCACTCCGACTTCTATGTAAGGCTTGTTGGCATTGGTGTACAACAGATTGCCTTGCGCATCATATGGTAGCAGAAGTTCCTCCTCGTGTTTTTTTCTTAGACTTCCCCACAACATCTTGAACGTTACCAATTCCCTTAGACTCAACCGCTGAATACCTGGTATGAGGTTAAATAAACAACCCTTGCCGTTCCATTCGGTGTGGAGCGATATGTAGTTGTCTGCAGCATAGGCATTGGCTTGCATCAACGAGAAGTGGTCAAACTGGAAAACATAACTGGCGTTTGAACCAAAATGTGTGAGCAGAGGATAAGGTACCTTACCGAAAAGAACACCTCCCTCTAAGATATAGTTGAGTTTTCCCATCACACCCAAAGGTACCTGTTGCTTCATCATCAGACGGATGCGACTGAAAACATGGTACGTGCGTTCTTCATTCAGCAAGTAACTACCAATCTCTCCGTTGATAAAAAGTACCGGCAAATGGCTATATACATGGATGCGGTGAAAATAAGAATCGACTTTTTTCTCTTCCCATCCCAAACGGAATGTGGCACCTAATCGTGTATAACGGAACATCTTTTGCGATACATAATCCTTAGCAGGCGCTCCATATCCCATTCGTCCAAACGACACATGCAATTGACTCTCTAAATTATCCGTCCAATCACTCTCAAGCTCGAATGTGAAGTGTTTAATCCGCAACATGTCATAGTTATACTCTCGTTTAGGAAGCATGTAGACAGGACGGAAGAAAAGACTTATAAGGCTTCGGTCCTTAATCCATGGCGAGTTCTCACGCATATTCTCAGCGAAGTAAGAGTTTTCTACAAACTCGTAGTCGTCTGAGTAGGTGAACGTCATGACGTTACGCCTGGTGGTGGGAAGATTGACGTGTATTTTTCCCATGCCTTTCCATGCTTGGTCAGCAAAACCGTAACCAGCAAAAGCTTCCAGGCATACATTCTTCCAAAGTTTCTCGTTGGTACGTAATGGTAAAGCCAAACGCACTTTCTCCATAGGGTTGAATCGTATGATCTCAGTCAGTTTACCAATGTCAACGCCTGTACCAGTAGGGATGGAGGCATGTTGCGCAATATATGCCATGAAATTGGCAACGCGAAAGATAGGAGTGTTGTTGAGCTTGTTGATGTCTTGCCGCAGTTGCGTCGTATCTATGGTGTGTAAAGGAATCGAACCGTACTGCTGTTGTGTAAGAGACTTTTCTGCTTGTCTTAGTTGTAGAGAGCGTTCAATCAATAACGTTGGGAATGTGCGCGACGTATCAGCCTTTATCGCCAAGTCCAGCAGAAGTTGTGCACTTTCTTCTTCCAACAGGTGTGTCTGACTATTGAAGAGTTGCTCTATCGTTAGTGCTCTAAGGTAGTTAACATTACTTCTGGCAGGCAGTTCAGCTTTGATATGCAACAAGGCGCATGTCGTTGAATCAATCGTCATCTCGCCATTAAATGCAGGGAAATATGCATTCTTGGTTTTGAAATGTACCAAGTAGGCTTTGCTGCCATACGCATAGGTGGAGTCGATGAGGTAATAGTTGTAATAGGTGTTTCCGTTCGAAGCTAATGGACTTAGGAAACTGGTGCCGTACAACGGAATATTGTTGCTATAGAAATTGACCGACTGATCCACCTCTGCAAGGAGAGCATCATAATCGGTCTTGTCCATAATCGTGTTGTAGGTCGTTTGTTGACCATCGTGTATCTGGTTGGCGTAGAGGGGAATAAGAAAGGTTGAATCCGCTTCTTCTATCATACCATCGGACAACTGTTTCCAAAAACGTTTGCGCATGTGTTTGGCATTGATATCGCTCAGATACACAGCGAAATCGGAGTCGTAGTTTTCCTCTATCACGTCGTATGTATTGCTGAGCTTATTCTCCCGCAAACGTTTCATTAGAGACAAAGCAGGATTCGTACCAGGGATAACAAAAACGTCCGTTAGTTGGGTTGTCTTTTCTTGCAATGCGATATCAATACCGACATCTTGTCCAGGCGCAATATCAAAAGAGTATTTTTTATAACCAATAGCAGATACTACAACCTGTACGGGACGCTTGATAGGGACACGCAAAAGGAATATTCCTTCATTGGTGGTAGTAGTTCCTTGGTTTGTAAATTTGATATAAACATGTGCATTGGGGATAGGTTCCAACGTTTGCTCGTTATACACTTCACCAACAACGGTGGTCATCAAAGCCTCTGCCATGATGTATCCCGACAAACAAAAACATATCCATATGACCCAAAAACGTTTCATTGTAGTGTAGATTGATTGGATGGGTGGTGCAATAGAATCGCTTTTCGCAAATCCTGTATGTCCACGTGGGTGTATATCTCGGTTGTGGTGACAGATTCATGTCCTAATAGCTGCTGTATGATGAGCAAATCTGCCCCGTTTTGTAATAGATGAGTGGCAAATGAATGCCTTAATGTATGCGGCGATATAGTCTTTTTGATACCTGCTATGGCAGCCAATTGACGAATGATAGTGAAAATCATGGCGCGTGTCAATGACGATCCTCTTCGGTTGAGAAAAGCGTAGTCCGCAAACTCGGGCTTGATGGGCCAATGGCAACGCTCTTGCATCCAATATTGAAACCATTTCTCAGCCTCTGGAGAAATAGGTACCAAACGCTCCTTACTACCCTTACCATGAATGAGCATATACCCCTCCTCTCGATACATATCGCTCAATCGAAGTTCTACCAATTCACTTACACGCAAACCACTACCATACAACATCTCGATAATAGCCCGGTTGCGATGCCCCTCCGCCTTGCTAAGGTCAACGGCCTGTACCAAGGCATCAATCTCCTCAAGAGATAATACTTCCGGCAAATGTTTCTCCTTACGAGGCATCTCAATCAACTCAGAAGGATCGTCATCACGATAGTGCTCGTACAGCAAAAAACGATAGAACGAATGAATACCACTGATGATGCGAGATTGAGAACGAGAATTGCTGGCACTATCAAACTGGGTATAGAGAAAATCTTGCAAATCGTCCAATGTGGCCTCCTCGGGCTTCTTGGCACGTTCCTGAAAATGGGCATACAACTTATCCAAATCTTGCTCGTAGGCTAAGATGGTATTCTCACTTAACCCACGTTCCAGTTTCAAATAGATATGGTATTGTTTGCGTATCAAGGGACTAAACCAATATATGTAGCGTTGTATGTTTTGTTGTTGCTGGTGACCATCTGCATGGTTATCCAACACGAATCAGTATCTTGTATTACATCCACAGAACCCGATTCAAAGAGTTCAATGCGTTTGACTTGACCTTCTTGAACCAACAATAGATAAGAACCTGTAATACTACCCTCTATCGTTTGACCAGGCAATATGGTCATAGGAAGAGCCGTCGAATCGATACGATAAAGCCCTTGCACAAGACAAGTGTCCTCCTTAGAGATGAAAATATCACTGAAATAGATATTCGTTCCACTACCTTGCATACGACCCAACGAATCAATATACAATCCATCACTATATAGGTCCAAAGACAATACATGACCATCTACACCAGGGTAAAATTGACCATGATATTGCAACGCAGCTACCGTGAAAACCGAATCTACATTGGTTAGGGTAGTCTGCTTATTAGGAACATGATTATCACAACTACTCACAACAATCAGCAGGATAACCAACAAAGGAATATGGAATAACCGAATACGCATACTATTTGATGTTCATTTTATGTGTTGGATACCAAGCCGCTATCCATCCTATCGTGAGAACAATTAGAGCAATGGACAATAGGTCAAAAGCCTGCAAATCAATAGGGTAGGCCGAGATGATAAACTCGGAACCATTGCCCAACTTAAGCCAACCAAAATATTCTTGACTCAAGCACACCAATACACCTACCACCAAACCAATACATGCCCCTAAACTACTAATCAACCACCCTTCAAAGAGGAAAATCCTGCGAATCATTTGTTTATTGGCGCCCATACCATGCAAAATCTTGATGTCTTCCTGTTTATCCAGGATAAGCATAGTCAAACTGCCAATAATATTAAAGGTCGCAATCAACAAGATAAAACTCAAAAGAATATATGTCAGCACCTTTTCAATACGCATGATGCGGAAAAAGTCTGCTTGTTGCTCGTACTTATCCAACACCAAAAATTGTTCTCCTAACGCGCTTTGTATCTCACGTTTCACTTTCTTTACAGAACTGCCCTCCTTCAACTTGATCTCAATAGCTGTCACTTCATCTTCTCCATACTCAAACAGATGATGGGCCAAAGGTAACGAGATGAGCGACAACTGATTGTCGTATTTCACTTGATGAACAGCGAAAATACCGGAGATGAAACATACTGCTTCCTTAAAACTATCTTCCGGACGTAATAGATTGACCTTATGATTCCTGCGAGGAGCATACAAATGGATACCCTTGACAAAATGAGCACCTATACTCAATTGCGACGCAACACCTTGTCCCATAACGCATCGCTCAAATGCTCCATCGTATACAATGAAATTGCCATCTACCAAGATGGAATCGATTTGATTAAGCAAATGATAAGTCGAATCAACGCCCTTGAGCTTTACAGGTATCTGCTTGTCCGAAAACTCAATCAGAGCAGTCTCTTCAATAGTACGTGCAAACACCTCAACGGCATCCATATTACGTACCATGTCAAAAGAGGATGAGTCACAGGAAAAATATTTACCATTAGTGGCTTCGATGCGAAGGTCTGGGTCGAAAGCGGAGAACATATCCTCAATCAAGCCTCCAAAACCATTCATCACACTCAACACACATACCATGGCAGCCGTTACCACCCCTACAGCGGCAGAACTAACACCGCTGACTATGTTGATAGCATTATAACTCTTCTTGGCAAAGAGATAACGCAAGGCTATTTTGAACTCAAACTTCAATGGAATGACTTATGATTGTAGCAACGTGTCTATACGTTCCATACGATTGATCGTATCATCCAGATGAAAATGCAATTCAGGAATGATACGCAATTGATGACGCTCCAAACGACCCATCTCACCACGAATCTTACCTTTATCCTCATTTACCTTGGACAACGTGCTTTCCATACGGTCTTGAGGAAAAATACTCAAGTAAACGTGAGCAATAGCCAAATCTGGACTCACTCGTACTTCGCTTACAGAGATTAGGGTACCAGACAATGACCTTGCGTAACGCAAGAGAATGTCACTCAAATCCTTTTGGATCAAACGGGACACTTTGTGTTGACGTGTACTCTCCATATAAATTGACTACTTTATAATGAATATGCTGCAACATATCCATAGGTTGCAAAACAAGGGAAAGGAGAACTAATCTCTTTTCCCTTAATTATGTATTAAATTGTAACTTACGATTAATATTTATGACGTCCTTCGTCTGCTACAGTAAGTTTCTTGCGTCCTTTAGCGCGACGAGCAGCTAATACACGACGACCATTAGCGGTAGCCATTCTCTCTAAGAAACCGTGTTTGTTACGTCTTTTACGTTGTGATGGTTGAAATGTACGTTTCATTGTTCTAATGTTTTGTGCCGTTAAGGCAATTTATTATCTCGTAATAAAAATTATATATCTTCGCTGTAGCCGTTTAGCGAACTGTACTTTTTGACAAATCGTCGAAAAAGCGTGCAAAGGTACTTCTTTTTTTTTGATTGGGCAAATTTTTTACCAAAAAAGTTACCTTTGCCCTATCTATTGTTCGGGTTTGCTTGTTTTAGTTAGCATTCGCTGGTATAGTTTCCTGAAACGGATATGAAAACAAAATGCTGCTGTAGTGAGACCAAAGATAAATCCAATCCATATGCCTGATGCCCCCATCTGAAGAGGGAATGCACATAGTAAACCTACAGACAAACCAATGACAATATAGGAAACAAATGCTATAATAACAGGTACTTTTACATCCGTCAATCCACGCAACATAGAAGCACCTACAGCTTGCATTCCATCTGCATATTGGAATAGTCCTGCAAAAACTACTAATTGTGATGCAATAGCAATTACTTTAGGGTCATTGGTAAACATCATTGGGATGTAATTACGCAAACCTATCATCAATGCAGCTCCAATGGTGTTGATCAAGAGCACCAAATGAATACTTGCGTTGCTTGCCATTCGTACACCATGAAGGTTGTTGGCGCCTAACTGGTGTGAAACACGAATCGTCGTAGCAGCACCCACTCCTAAAGCAACCATAAACGTGAGATCAGCCATTTGGTTGGCTACTTGATGGGCTGCCAAAGCTTCTTTGCTCAACCAACCAATAAAAATGAATGACAAAGTGAAATTGAGTGTTTCCAACAACGTTTGACCACCTATAGGCAGCCCAATCTTGAAAAGATGCTTGATCTCTTGCCAGTTGAACACTTTCCATGAGAAAGAACGTATGTAGTATTTCCAATCGCGATGGAAATAAATCACAAGGAAAAAACATATAGGCATCCCAATACGAGAAATCAAAGTGGCAATACCCGCTCCCGTAGCACCCATGGCTGGGAGACCAAAATGACCAAAAATCAACACCCAGTTTAGGAATATATTCAATCCATTCATGAGCATCGTGATAATCATCGCAACGAACGTATTACCTATTCCTTCCAAAAACTGCTTGAAAAGAGTAAAAAACAAAAATGGAATGATAGAAACAACGATCAATATATAATAAGGTCTTGCCGCTTCTATCACTACAGGGTCTTGTCCAAACTTGTCCAAAAAAGGAATACAACCTCCCAATAGAAATAGCATCAATATACTCAAAAGTATAGTGAACAATACGCCATTCTGTAAAAGAGAAGATATTTTTGCACGTAGTTCGTACCTTCTGTCAGTAGCCTCAGTCATTTCACCCATATGGATGCCAATCAGTGGCGTTATACCCATCAACGCTCCCATCGCAAAAACCATTACAGTGAAGAAAATAGCATTGGAGAAACTAACCGCTGCCAATTCCACCGTACCATAATGTCCCACCATCATAGAGTCAAACAAACCAACCAATGACGCACCCAATTGGGTTAGCATCAC
>ERZ808048.97-NODE-97-length-18048-cov-5.696455_pt1 | contig 18048 bp, 18 predicted proteins | sample MGYA00380197_ERZ808048 | MGnify/ENA primary metagenome ERZ808048 (study PRJEB31490, sample SAMN06133377) | cow dung metagenome | isolation source: M1 | host: cow | place: China: Chengdu | collected 2015-05 ... | reverse complement strand
TTGAGTCACCGCCATATTGTCCTTCTCGTTCATGTAGGTCTCATAACCGTTTTGCAGGTTATAGCGCAATTGCTCGTTTTGAATACCAAGGTTATTGGCTGTTTCTGCAAACGTATTACGTGCTTCTTCCAACGCAATCTTCTTCTCCACCACACCTGCGGCACGCTTACCCGATGACCACAATGGCATGCTGATATTCAGCGACACGGCATTTGGAGGGGTCATATTGAAGCCCTCTTTCTCACCAAAATAGTCTTTCTTGCTGTATTGGTATGCCAATGCCACCGTTGGACCATATGCCCAACCTGCCATATGCACATTCTTCTTTGCCAACTCCACGTTCTTCTCCAGTAATTGGTAATTGAGATTATTCTCCAAAGCAAAATCATAACCTAGCAATTTCAACACTGCCTCCGCAGAAAGAAAATCCTCCAATGTAGAAGTCAACACCAATTCTGTATTAGCTGGCACATCCAGCAGCACCTTCAACGCATTCAACGCCAATTGGGTGCTGCGCAGATTCGCATTGATATTGTTTTTCAACGTGTTCACACGCACTTGGATAAGGTCGGCAGTTGTTTGTTCTGCTGCACCCACTTCTACACTACGTTGGGTCATCTCTGCCATCTGCTCGATATTAGCCAAAGAACTCTCCAGCAACGTCACTACATTTTGCAGCACCAACACACTTGCATAACTAGTCTTCACATTCGCACGCAAGTTGTCCTCCGACTGTTGAAGATTCAACTTCTGCATGTCAATCGCCACATTATTCAACAATGCGCCCACGATCGCCTGACCATTGATACCCACAGCAGCTGTCACGCCCAGTGTTCCGTTATCTGGCATCTCGATTGGCATACCGCTGAAGTTCATCTTGTAGCCCATCATCGAGGTAAAACTCCATGACATATCTGCCGATGGCAACATACTTGCAATCGTCTGCCAACGTTGTGCATACGCTTTTTGTACCGCCAAACTGGCATTTCTCAAACTGCGGTTGGTCTCCACCGCATAATCTTGCGCCTGAGCAAGACTTAGGTTTAATGTCGCAGGAACCTCACGCACTTCAGCCTTCTTTGTAGCGGCCATCACATGATCTTCTGCCTGCATGCCGTTCGCCAAAAACGCGAACAAGCCAATGGCTAAAACAATTTTTTTCATCATCTTTTATACCTTATGTATTATATGTTATTTTTCACTTTCTCTCTCAACTGCTCCAAACCGCTTTCACTCAATATGCCCCGCATCAAAATATCCATTCTCTGATGTCCTATACGATGCACTTCCTCTTTGGTCATGTGCCCGCAAGTCATCAAATCCAGCAATCGGTATTGCATATCCAAAAACATCATCGCCACCACATCCACATTGATCTCAGCCCTGAAGATTCCTTCGCCTACCCCTTTCTCCAAAAATTGTACCAAAATCTTCTCTGCCGTTTGTCGCATCACTTTTTTATGCGCAGCAAATAGTTGCGGATAGTACTTTTCAAGGTCATACATCATCGGTGGCGTCTTCAAATCCTTCTTGGCGGTGGATTTAGCAATCTTAGCCCACTCTACAATTACCTGCGTAATACTACGTTTAGATAGTGCGCTATCCAAGTCATGCGCCACTTTCTGCTCATGCTTGTGTAGAATAGCTTGTACCAAATCATCTTTCGAAGGAAAATACACATAGAAGGTCTTCTTCGACATGCCCAACTCATGACAAATATCATCCACAGACACACTACGAATGCCCACTTGTTGCATCCGTTCGATTGCCACTTGTAATATATTTTCCCTTACGTCACTCATATTTTCGCTGCTATTCCACTATCAATCACGATAGATACACGATAGATACACGATAGATATACGATAGATAAACGTTAGATATACGGAGTATTACACTACCGTTATAGTACCTTTGTCCTATGAATACCTAACAGTACTTAACTTCTCAACAAAAAGCGTGCAAAGGTAATATATTTCTTCGAAAAAAACAAACATTTTAGGAAACTTTAACACTTTTGTAGTTTCCAAGTGAACAAGTTTAATAATTATTATAAACATTCTGCTTTACATATCAATCTTTTTTACTAACTTTGCAAAGAAAAAATAACTAATACTAATTATTATGAAAACATTTGGGAATATTATTTGGTTTATTTTAGGCGGCTTCATTTGTGCACTGCTTTATTGGATTATCGGTTTAATCATGTGCCTTACCATTATTGGTATTCCATTTGGCGTACAATTGTTTAAAATTGGTCGGTTCGTCTTATCTCCTTTTGGGCACGACCTTGTAGCAGGCCCCAACAATGGTGGATGTATCAATATCATATTTAATGTATTATGGATTCTACTGGGATGGTGGGAAGTTGCATTAACTCATTTATCGTTTGGTTTTCTTCTTTGTATCACGATTATTGGTATTCCATTTGGGGTGCAACATTTTAAGATTGCCATTGGTACCATACTACCATTCGGGAAAGAAGTCGTATAAACTCCTTTGAAATTCTTGAATTATAAAAGCAGCGAATTTCGCTGCTTTTATGATTTTACAATTAATATCCAAACCTGTTGTCATGCCCAACTACTCATGATTGACCCAGATTAATCGTGAAGTGTCGTACCCACGTCTTATTGCCTCATCCAAAATCTTATTAAGGGTCGTTCCATCAACTTCTGGTGTTCTGGATAATATCCATAGATAATCATCACTTCCACCTCCTACCAATGAATACTCATAGTTTTCACCAAGCAATAAGATTCGGTAATCGCCATAGAAAGGTCCAAAAAAGGAAACACGTAGTAATGCTGGAATATCAGTTGTTTTGGCCTTGCCTTCGGAAACCTTAAATTCCCCATCTTTTATTCCTGTATTTTTCACTGCTATCATTCCATCCTGACGTAAGGAATAATTAGCCATTGTGTGTTCCATCCCCCTTTCAAATCGGTGGTCATAACGAGCTATCTCGTACCAAGTACCCAGATAACGATTTAAATCAATTGAAGCAATAGGTGTATTGTCCACCATTGTTGCACTTTCGCAGTTTGTTAGAAATAAACATGCGAGAATAGGTAATAAAATCTTTTTCATAGTAAAAATATTTTAGGTTAATGTTTGATATGACACAAAAACTGCGCCAAACTATGTAATGGCGCAGTTTCAGTAAAAAAAATATAAACCCAAATCGCTCATTAGATTTGGTAAATGTTAATATTTACATCCATTTTTGGAACAATGAACGGTCTAATGACCGATTGGGGATAAACGTGCAGGGAGATGTCGTTACAAGGAATAAGCAATAAAATGCTTAGGCTGATCGTTTATTTATTGCCCACTTAACCATTGATAACTTCATCACAAAGACAAACGAATGAAACGCCAAGGAGGGCATACATAGCATGCTGGTTATTAGGTTTAATCGTTTCAGAACGCTTTACTTTTCAGTTATTCGTGTTCCTCAGTTACCTTATATAACCGATGATAACATTGATGTTAATGTGCTTCGAACCAATTTTTTCCAACGCCACAATCAGCTATTAACGGAATGGATAAGTGCACTACATTTTGCATCTCATTTACCACAATTTGTTTTACTCGCTCTACCTCATCCATTGGAACATTGAAGTTTAATTCATCATGCACCTGCATGATCATTTTGGCTTTTAATCCTTCCTCTTTTAAACGACGATTGATGGTTACCATTGCCATTTTGATGATATCGGCAGCAGTTCCCTGAATGGGAGAATTGACAGCATTTCGTTCTGCAAATGAACGTACCGTTGCATTGCGAGACAATATATCTGGCAAATAACGTTTGCGTCCAAATAGCGTGATAGCATAACCCGTGTTTCGCGCTAACTCTTTTTGTCTTTCGATAAAATCAATCACTCCAGGAAAAGCCGCAAAATACCCATCTATCAATGCTTTGGCTTCTGTACGTGAACAATCAAGCTGTTGGGATAATCCAAATGCAGAGATGCCGTATATAATACCGAAATTGGCTGTTTTGGCTTGGCGTCTTTGGTCTTTTGTTACCTGTTCAATTGGTATTCCAAATATCTTAGCCGCCGTTGCTGCATGAATATCTTGTCCAGAATGAAATGCCTGTAATAGGTGCGGATCTTGCGAGAAATGTGCCATGAGACGCAATTCGATTTGCGAATAGTCTGCCGATAAGAACATACAGCCCTCATCAGGAATAACGGCACGACGAATTAACTGTCCACGCTCGGAACGAATAGGCAGATTTTGCAAGTTGGGATTGGAAGATGAAAGACGTCCAGTAGCGGTTGTCGTTTGATTGTATGTTGTATGTATTTTTCCTGTTGTCGGATTGATATAAGTAGGTAAAGCTGCGATATAGGTTGAAATCAATTTCTTCAATTCTCTATAAGTCAAAATCAATCCTACCACTGGATGCTTATCCTTGATACTCAACAATACTTCCTCAGATGTTGAATAACTTCCACTTTTTGATTTCTTATGCTTGGAGTCTAACTTCAGTTCATCAAAAAGTATTTCACCTACTTGTTTAGGAGAATTGATATTAAACGTTTTATTGGTCAAATGATAGACTTGTTGTTCCAAAGCATTCAATTCAATAGTTAACTCTTTTTCTGCGTTACGCAACATATCTACATCCACACGTACACCTTCTTGCTCCATCTCCTTTAGCACTTGTACCAAAGGAAGTTCAACATCCTGATACAATGCCCATAAAGCAGAATCAGCTTGTAAAGCATCCCATTGTACGGGGATATTAGGATTAAAAGCTAATTCTGGATTTAACAAATATGCAGCCAATCTCTCTTCTATTTGTAAGTTGGTACTTGTGGTGGCATCGTTAACCAAAGATTCGGAAGGTGTTTCCATGCTTGCAAACAAATCTAACGTTGCTTCTTGCACCTTCTTTGTCGTTTTAGGTGTCGGTTTTAAGAGTTCCTTTGGAGCTTGTTTGAGTAAAGAGTTAAACTCTAAATCTCGATACAACTGCGCAAGTTGTTCCCAATTACGTTCTTGACAAACAAGTGATTGCTCATCAAAAACAATTGGAACATCCGTTTTAATAGTTGCCAAAAAACGAGAAAAACGAATCTCTTGCACTTGCTCTTGCACCTTGCGCTGAAGTGCTCCTTTAAGTTGATTGGTATTGGCCAACAAATTATCGATGGAACCAAACTGCTGCAAGAGTTGTACAGCCGTTTTCTCACCTACTCCTTTACAACCAGGAATATTATCGCTACTATCCCCCATCAAACCTAATAAGTCTATCACTTGTGATTGGGATTGCAATCCATATTTCTCGCACACTTCTTTAGGTCCCATTTTTTCGAACCCTCCAGTATGGCGTGGACGATACATAAAAACATGTTCCGATACCAACTGACCATAATCCTTGTCCGGTGTTGCCATATATACCTCAAAACCCACTTGCTCCGCTTGTTGAGATAATGTTCCTATCAGGTCATCTGCTTCATATCCAGACATTTCCAAAATAGGAATATTCATGGCCGATAATATTTGTTTTATTCGAGGTATAGCCCATCGTATATCTTCGGGAGTTTCCTGTCTTTGTGCCTTATATTCCTCGAAAGCCTCATGACGAAATGTTGAACCAGAAGGGTCAAAAGCCACGGCAACATGTGTTGGTTTAATACGTTTAATAAGGTCCTCTAATGTAACAACAAAACCATATATAGCAGACGTATTCTCCCCTTTTGAGTTCATTCGAGGAGCACGTATAAAAGCGTAATATGCTCGATAAATCATAGCATACGCATCAACAAGAAGAAGAGTTTTCAAAACAGTAGAGGTTTTTAACACATGTAATATTGGGTCTTTACCAAGCAATTGGTGCATGACCATGTTGCTGAAAATAAGCATTAGCATGGGAGAAATGTCCACAGCCAATGAATCCTCGATAGGCACTTAATGGGCTTGGATGAACTGAAGTAAGCACTAAATGTTTTTTTCGGTCAATATACTGCCCTTTACGTTGAGCATAACTACCCCAAAGCATAAAAACAATATTAGTACAATGGTCATTGAGTGCTCGAATAGCAGCATCCGTAAACTCCTCCCAACCTTTTCCCTGATGACTCCCCGCACGATGAGCTTCTACAGTAAGGGTCGCATTTAACAATAACACTCCTTGTTCAGCCCAATGTGTCAAATCGCCGGATTGTGGAATAGGAATACCTAAGTCTCTATTCAATTCTTTATAAATATTATCTAAGGATGGAGGAATACGAACCCCTTCTCGAACCGAGAAACATAATCCATGTGCTTGATTAAAATCGTGATACGGGTCCTGTCCTATAATGACTACACGAACCTTGTTAAATGGACATAAATCAAATGCACGAAATATCTCTCGAGCAGGGGGGAAACATGTTGTTGTTCTATAAGCATTTCGAACAAAGGATGTCAACAATTCAAAATAGGGTTTATCAAATTCTGATTGCAATACACGTTTCCAAGTATCATCAATCCGCACATCCATCTATCTAACAATCAATGCAACTTATACACCCAAATAGTATCGTATTCTTAATCAATAATGAGCATCGCATCGCCATAGTCACCAAAACGATAACCCTCTTTAACTGCGATTTGATACGCGTTCATCACTTGTTCAAATCCGCCAAACGAAGCCACCATCATGAGTTGAGATGAAATTGGCATATAAAGATTCACAAAGAATGAATTAGCGACAGAGAAGTCATAGGGTGGGAATATGAATTTGTTTGTCCATCCATCGTATGACTTAATTTGTCCTCCTGTCCCAACCACATGTTCTAAGGCGCGCATTACTTCCGTTCCCACAGCACACACATTGTGATTTCCTTTGTGCGCACGTTCTACAGCATTCACCAATGGTTGTTCAATAATAATTTGCTCAGAATCGACTTTATGCTTCGTTAGGTCCTCTACATCTATAGGTTTAAAGTTTCCTAATCCAACATGCGAAGTCAAGAACCCTTGTTCTACTCCATTGATCTCTAATCGTTTTAGTAATTGTTTTGAGAAGTGCAAACATGCCGCAGGGACTGCTACTGCTCCTACTTTTGATGCAAAAATACTTTGATAGCGTTCTTCATCCATCTGCGCAACATCGTACTCTCCAAAAGCCTTTTCATATTCCTCTTGCACTTCAGAATACATTGGACGTTTGATGTATTTAGGCAGTGGAGTCGTTCCTAAAGCATATAGGTGGTTTATAAATTCTTCATTATTGTAGTCGGTTAAGAAACGCAAAGTACGTCCACGAGAAGTAGTATTATCTATGACCTCCGCAACTATAGTTGTATCCTCGTCAAAGAATAGTTTATTTCCTATACGTATCTTTCGTGCAGGATCAACTAATACGTCCCAATAACGATTTTCATGATTCAATTCTCGCAACAAAAACACCTCAATATTAGCCATTGTCTTTTCCTTCTTCGCATACATACGAGCAGGAAAGACTTGAGTATCATTAAAGACAAACAAGTCTCCTTCTGTGAAATAATCCACTATATGACTAACTGACTTATGTTCGATCTCACCTGTCTTGCGATGTAGAACCAACATACGAGCATCCTCACGATATGGAGCAGGGAATTGTGCTATCTGCTCCTCTGGTAGTTTAAACTTAAACTGACTTAATTTCATTTGAATTTATAAAATGTTTACAAATTATTATCAATCGTATCATCAATTTTTTCAAGCATTTTTTCAAAATCTTGAATAGTTAGGCAATCTTCTACTCGGATATCCCCCACCCTTGTTCTTCTAAGTTCAATCAAATGTGCGCCACTATTGAGCGCTTTACCTATATCTCGTGCCAAAGCACGTATATAGGTCCCTTTTGAACAAACAACACGAATCTTAAGTTGCATAAGCGCTTCATTAAATTCCAGAACATCAATGGCATCTATCGTAAGAAGTTTTGCTTGCAAATCCACTTCTTCACCTTTTCTTGCAAGTTTATATGCACGTTTACCATCTATTTTGACAGCTGAAAAGATGGGTGGGATTTGCCATTGCTCGCCTAAAAAAGTCGGGATAACTTCCTCTATCAAAGCACGTGTAATATGTTCTGTTGGATACGTACAATCTATTTCTTTCTCTAAATCATAACTTGGCGTAGTCGAACCCAATTGAAGCACCGCTACATATTCTTTGATATGTTGCTGCAACTGATCTATCAACTTAGTTTTCTTTCCAGTACAAACAACAACTACTCCTGTAGCTAAGGGGTCCAAAGTTCCCGTATGACCTACCTTTAATTTTTTGACTCCTAACTTGCGACAAAGTAACCAACGCACTTTTCCAACTACGTCAAAACTAGTCCACTTGTAGGGTTTGTCAAAAGCTAATATCTCTCCTGATATAAAATCCACGATATAATTGTCATTAACCTATAAATTGTAACCCAATAGCCAATACACCAGCAAACAAACAATAGATGGCAAAATATATCAAGCGTTGGCGACGTACAATAGATAGCATAAACTTACATGCCAAGCAACCAGTGATAAAAGCGGATAAAAAGCCTACACAAAGAGGAAGCAAACCTATTGTACACACAATCTCGCCTTGTAACCATTTTAGGAGGTCTAATAATGCTTGTCCTAAAATCGGTACGAGAACCATTAAAAATGAGAATTGTGCTACTGATTCTTTTTTCACACCACACAAAAGACCTGTTGCTATAGTTGTTCCACTACGACTCAAACCAGGTAACACTGCAACTGCCTGGGCCAAACCTATAATGATAGCATCTACATAACGTACTTCATGTGCGTCCTTTTTCATTCTTTTAGACAGCGTCTCACTGAGGAAAAGCAATATAGCAGTTACAAACAAACATATACCAACTAATACAAGCCCATTTCCAAAGAAAGCTTCAACTTGATCTTTAAAAAACACACCTATAATAAAAATTGGAATCATTGAAACGACAATCTTGCATAGATAATCTTTCTCCGCATTCCATTTCAATGTTGTTAGCGAACCTTTTAATATGCTTAAGATTTCTTTCCAAAGAATACAAAGGGTGGATAAAACAGTTGCAGCATGTACCACTACTGCAAACAATAAATTCTCTTCACTTGCTGTACCTAAGAGCGAATGACCTATTTCCAGATGTCCGCTACTACTAACAGGTAAAAACTCAGTTAGCCCTTGCAAAAATCCCAAAAACAAAGCTTCCAGCCAAGACATAATAAGATGATTGTTAAGTATTATCGTTTACAAAGATGAAATAATGTAGTTTTCACCAAGAACAAATAGATGCTTCTCTATTTCTTTTTTGGTTTCCACAAAATGGCTATCACTACGGATATAAATCCAAATAGTGAAATCATCGGACCTATAGTTATACGGCGAGTGGAAAAAATATCTGGGTTATACGCCTCAGACGTACTTGGGTCACCTGCCATCAAAAAGAAACCAAGTACAATAAAAATTAAAGATATAACTATAAGAATGAAATTTACTTTTGAAAGATTGTATTTCATAAAATTAACAATAATGTTTTACAAATAAATATTTTATCACATTATATTTCATACATTTTGTCAACTTTCATTCTAACATATTTTCCTGTAGCAAACAGGGATGTTAAAAATGTTAACAATACACCTATTGACAAAATTGCAGAGGTTACAATTAAAATATTCTCTAATGTAATAGGGATAAGCATAATACCCAATCGATAGTAACATGCATAAATAGTAACAAAGATAGCCACCAATGCAATGATACTTGCTTGTAATCCCATCAAAACATTTCTTTTTACAAATGGTTTTTTTATAACCCATGGAGTTGCTCCTACCAAGCGCATCGTATTGATAATAAAACGTTTGGAATAAATATGCAAACGTATTGTATTAACAATCAAGACTACTGACATGGACAACAAGATCAACGCAATAACCAAAAGAACAAATGAAACATTATCAATTTGATTATCCAATATATTTACCACATCTTCTTGATATAGAACCTCATCGACTTGCGAAAAGGATAACAATTGCTCTTTTATCTTAAGAATACTATCTGTAACTACATATTCCTCTTTTAGATTTACCTCATAAGCTGCAGACAATGGATTAAATCCCAAAAAAGAACTTGGGTCCTCTCCTAAATGCTCAATATGCTCATTTAATGCATCTTCTTTTGAAATGTACTTATAGTCATGACAAAATGGTGTAGAACGCAAAACAGTACCGAGATTTTGTATCGCTAAAGAATCTACTTGATCATTAAGCACAAGTGTCAAAGCTAAACCTTGCCTTGTATCTTGCAACAATCTCCTCGTTGCCATAAAGACAACACATTCCATACCTATTAAAAACAAAACTAAGACTACACTTATTGTAGTCGTTAGATACATATTAAAGAAACGCTTATTTTTCATATATCTGTTCGAATAATAGGAATTTAGGAGAGTATATGTAAAACCTTTTTAAGTTTTCTGGATACATGTGTATATTAACTCAAAAAGGGCAGGTCTAAACCTGCCCTATGAATTTAATATTCCCACAGATCCTGTTCAAAGGTGAGCAATTCAGACTCAATTCTTGCTTGTTCTCTTTTGGCTTCCTTTTCTGTTTTGCAATAATCCAAAATCATGCGATTGTACATATTGCTTTCTCCTATAATATAGGAAGTGAACAAACGTTTTTGGAAAAATTCATCAAAAGTGACACGCTTTTGCTCATTTTGTGTTGGAATCATATAACGCTTAGCTAACCAAGGACGCAACTCATCAAATAGCATCCAGAACTTGATGGAAGATCTCAAGAACTCTGAAGGATTCTCATCATCACCAGAAGCCATGTCAGGTTGCAGTGGAGCAATTGCAATGATTTTCTTATACAATCGAGATGTATGTTTATTGAAGAACACTACCTCTTGAACAAGAAACTTCACTTGATTTCTTACATAGTTCTCATATCGAGTAAAGTTTGGTGTCAAAACTTGTGATGCACTATCATATTGAAGTAAATATGTATCGGGGTCTTCACGATCCAAATCAGCCCATGTTCCTGTCATGAAGTAGTCTGGAACTTCTTTTTTAGGGATAATTCTATCTTGTGAAAAAGTAGGTTTGATGACGTATTGATCAGGACGATAAATAGTCACTCCATTGCTTACTGCATCCAATACCAAACGATACAAACTCCAATATGTTGGATCATCTGGCATCACAGGAAAATATAGTTGGAAATTTTGTTTTTGACGCATATCTATGATTCTATAGATATCACGACGCCAAACTATATCTTCAGCGCGATGCTGAATCGTTACCAAGGAGTCCGATGCTAAAGCGAGTTCTTGCGTTTCGAGTCGAACCATACCATTAGGTTCAAAGAACGAGTTAACCGGGTGAGGGTTTTGCGCGTTAAGTACACCGATAAACGCAAATAATGTTAATAACAAACTTACTTTTTTCATATTCACTATGTTTTATTCCAAAGTAATAAAAATACGCCTTAAATTACTTAATAATTAGACCAAAGTTAGGCAAAGTTTTAATTGCGCCACCTGGCTCTTTATATTTGATAGTCAAAATATTGAGCATCTCGTTACTCTTCATTCGCTGAACAGCCTTAAGCATCTCTGCATTAAATTTGTTTCCGTTCGCTTTCATGATACGACCACCGGCATACAACTCAAAACTTACAATGGTAAATGGTAAGTTCAAGATACCATCAGGGCCATAACTTGCCTCAATATGTGCGTCAGAAGCAGTAATCACTTTCTTTGACAATGCTGTACTACCATCGTGCATTGTACCAGCAGAAACGAAGAATGCACTTGGTCTTGGCAATGGCTTAACACGATAAGGTTGCTCACCCATCTTCATAATTTTACCATCTACCTCTGCTTGTACAATCAATGTAACAGTCTTAGCATTTGCATTTGGTCTTACTACCCAATTACCACCTGACTTGGTAATAGATGCATTCGTTGCAGACACCTTAAGTTGCTCTGTTGAAACTCCTGGTACAGAAATATTGTATTTATTGTCATAACCAGAATAAATCACGTCCATGTCAATATTGGAAATAGTTGCAGATGGAGCACCAACTGTATATTGTCCTTTAAATGGATAGTGAGTAGTGTCGTTAGGCAAGAGCATATAACCAGAATAAGTTTTCTCACCTATACCACTGGCTGTCACCTCATAATATCCATCAGTATATTCTTGTCCATTGATGTAGAATATAGGCGTATTATTGGTATCAAGCATGGCTGAAACGATTTTGGCACGATACTTACTTCCTTGCATGATGTACTCGCCATTTTGAGGGATTACAAAAGCCTCAGCAGAGTTTACTACGAAGTCCGATCTACCTGCAGCATTGAAATAGAAGTTCAAGTAGTCATTTTCAGCTGTACGTATGTCATTTTGATATTTTGTCAACAATGCAAACACAGCACCCGCAGGCATTTCCTCAAAAATAGATCTTTCCCAAGATATATACGCACCCTCTTCGTTTTGGATATCATCCGTATTAAACAACTGCTCATATGTGCTTTTTTTCATATCCCATTCATGAGCAAAAGTAGGGTCATTCATTTTTGTGAGAAGACATTCTGCACTTGCGGTAGTCATAAATTGACGATACTCCTCCATGTGAGAGCGAAAATCTTCAGCATTACTTAAGCCACTCTCTGCACGATAGTTAAACGCATATTCATGTGGTTTGTTTGTATCACTACCATTTTGAATGACCTCAGGCATTTGGGTATACTCAGCACCCTCTACCATATTCACAATCGCTAATTTGAAAGTTTCAATGTAGTTGTAAAACTCATCTGATTTTTCCTTATTAGCTTTTGCTATTTCAAACCAATCTCCATATTTTTTCATACTACCTTCGTCCTTGTTGCATTGCATTTCGAAGGTTTTCATGATGTCTTCAGTACGGGCATCCGAAGAAACGATGGATGACTCCATACTCTTACGCAACTTGGTAAAACCATTCAAGATATCAGCCGATACGTTCAAAGCCAACATCGCAGTTAGTACCAAGTACATCATGCCTATCATTCGTTGTCTCGGGGTTTCCGGACAGTTCTTAGCTCCACCCATTATCTAATATTTTTCAATGTTGTTAATATATAAATAAGGTGTATTATACTAATGCACCAAGCATATTTCCATATACTTGATTTAGATTAGCCACTTGAGATGCCAATTTCTTTGCACCTTCATTGTAAGCCTCAGTATTCTTGAGAGCTTCCGCTGTAGTAGTTTGCATTTTCTCTACATCTGCAGTCATTGCATTTACTTTTGCAGCTTGTGCTTTGTAAGCATCTACTTGAGCTTGAAGTGCAGCCAATTGGAGTTCATATACAGAATTGATTGAACTTACCTTTGCACCAATATTCTCAACGCCTTGTTGATAAGTTTTGGTTCCTGCAACAACATTTTGCATATCTGTTGCTATAGTTGCGTATGTAGCTGCAAGTTCATCATTCTTTGCTCCCAATGTTTGGGTTGCTGCAGCAAATTTACTTGTAGCTTCAGTTGCTTCTTCCATTTTCTCACCCAACTTAACACCAGCGGTAGCAACTTTACCAAGTTCACTAAGTTGTGAAGCTGTTTTAGCAAGTCCTTTGATACCTTCATTAAGCGCGTTCATATCTTGCTCTGACAATGAAGCACCCTTTTGTGATGCACCTGTTTCACCAGATCCCAACAAAGTTGGGCGTGGTTGATTTGCTTTTTCAGCCAACAACGCAGGGTTAGTACCATGCTCTAACAATTGTGGGAACACATTTTCCCAGTGGAACTCTGGATGAGGATGCTCAAGTACACCTATGATAAACAAGAATGCCTCAGTAATCATACCTGCTGTCAACACAATACCTGCACCAGGCCAGTGCATAATTTTAAATAGAGCACCTACAATAACCACAGATGCACCAATAGAGTACACTGCATTTACAACATTTTTTCCTGAATAAGATTCGTACCAGTGCATAAAACGTGCACCCAGACCATTTTTCTTTGTAGCCATCTTTGTAATTGACTTAAATAGTTTTGTATAAGTTTTTAATTATTTCTTCACTTAATCTCCAATAAATGAACGTACACAACGGAAGCCTATATATGGTCGGCTCTCATATTGATACTCAAATGTACGTACACCACATTGTACAAAATAACTGATATCTTTCCAACTTCCTCCTTTGATTACTTTTTGTTTCATAACATCAGGATCATCCTTACGTGCCATATATTGGAAGTTAGGGTTGATGTCACTGACATAAGTATTTGCAGAAGCTTGATATGCAGAAGAAGTCCACTCTGCCACATTACCAGCCATATCAAACAAACCGAAATCGTTTGGACGGAATTGTGCCACCTTCATTGTCATCGTTCCAGTATCGTCATTGTATGCACCACGATAAGGCTTGAAGTTTGCCAAGAAACAACCTTGCTCATCACGAGCATAATTGCTTCCCCATGGGTACATTGCCATTTTTCTTCCACCTCTTGCAGCATACTCCCATTCTGCTTCTGTCGGGAGTCTATATACTTGAGCAGGAGTAGAATTGTTACTTTCAAACAATTGAGTACGCCAGTGACAAAAAGCATGCGCTTGTTCCCAAGTTACTCCCACAACAGGATACTCCGAATAACCAATGTAGTTGAAATATCCTCTCAACATAGGATCATTGTAAGCATATTGGAAGTCGCGAATCCAAACCATAGTATCTGGGTAGACACTAATAATTTTATTTGTTATCAAATCCTTTGGTTCACGCAATGGTCTCACAACAGTACTATCTCTAATCCATCCGTCCTCATCAATCCATGAAGAGTCAACACGAGCAGTTGCATTGATAGGATATTTACCTTTAGCCACATCAAACTTGTTGCATGCCAATTGAGCTTGGTCATAGTTCATCCAACTATAGTTGTAATGCAAATCAATTGTTCTCAAACCTCCATCAGAATAGAACATAGGTTCGAGAGCCTCCACAACATCTTCCTCTTTACTAGTCCAAGGAATTTTCTTCTTCCAATTGATAGCATAATTTTCCTCATCAAAATCACCATCTCGTGGTTGAATAGCATACTCAACCAAACCTGCATCTACAAGTCGATGGTAAGCGATAGAGTCACGTACCCAAAATACAAATTGCTTGTATTCATTATTAGTAACCTCTGTTTCATCCATCCAAAAGGCACTTACCGTTGTCATAAGCGGATTGTCAGGTTGACCAAAAATAGCAGATTGCGTATTTTCGCCCATCATAAACGAACCTCTTTTGATAAACACCATACCATAGGGGGTCGCCTCTTTGAAAGAACCTGGCTTGCTTACACCAATAAGCTCTCCTGTAGAGTTACCACATGACACTAAAACAACTGTCATGACTACTACGAAAAGGATTTTTGCTAATTTCATATCTTTAAAAATAATTTCTATTATCAATTTTGTTTTACAAATACCTTACACTTTTATATTTATTTGTTCTTTTAGGCTTTAAGATATTAAAACCATAAGCCAAATATAATTCGTGCGATCCGTAAGTTCCTCTTATCAATTTATTAGCAGGGAGTTCATATGTATATCCCAACTGAAGACCATTGATAATATCCATCCCCAACAACACATTCACACTTCCAGCAATACGATAGCCCATTCCAAAACGATAACGCTCCTTCACTTCCGCCAACATTGTTAGATTGACATCCCAATTTGAAAAATCAGTCATCACCATCGCACTAGGCTTGAGCACCCAATCAGTCTTATTTATTCTCCAATTGTACCCGCCAATCACATACAAGGTTCCAATCATTTTAATGGAAGACAAATCACTCCACTCTATATTAGGTCTTGTTATATGACTATAACTCACTCCTGCATACCAACTAGGTGCTGAATAATAAACTCCCGCTCCCATATCAAATCCCATTCCACTCGCACCATTCTCACCGCCTCCAACAGGTATTGCATCGTCTCCCACAACAAAATAACCATCCTCAATTAACCCCTCCATTTGATCTAGGTTTACACTGTCCACCTTAAAGCCAACATTAACAAACCCCAAATCTATTCCAATCGAAAGGTATCCCTTCCCCAACTTCTGCCGATATGCGTACTGCGCATGAACAGCTTGATTTGAAAACAAACCATACATATCATTCAAGAACTTAACCCCTGCAGCATGCTTTGTTTTACCGATAACAAAGGGCGACGAAAATGTAAAATACGTAGTCATCGGTGCATTAGAAATACCTGTAAACTGTATTCTATGCAACCCAACTACTCTCATCAAGTCTCCATCTCCTGCAGCTGCAGGATTGAAACTCGTTTGCACATTCATATACTGCCCTACTTGCGGATCAGTTTGAGCATAAGAACTGATAGACCATGCAATCACCAAACAAACCAGAGCAATACATCGCTTCACCACTTGTCGTATTTTGTAGCCTAATCAATACTCCTCTTCATCAAAGAAGAAATCTTCCTTGGTAGGATAATCAGGCCATATGTCTTCTATACTTTCATAAACCTCATCTTCATCCTCAATTTCTTGAAGATTCTCGATAACCTCCATCGGAGCACCAATACGCGCTGCATAGTCTAACAACTCCTCCTTGGTTGCTGGCCATGGCGCATCCTCTATTTTCGAAGCTAATTCAAGTGTCCAATACATATTTTATCAATTTTTAGAGTCAAAACTATACTAAAGTAAACTCATTATATCACAAATAGTGTGCAAAAGTACAAAAAACTTTCGGTATGTGCAAAAGATTTTTTACTTTTTCCATAAAAAAAGTTCAATTTTCTTTTCATCCGCAGTTTTTTTTGCCAAAACAAAGAAAAAATCACTCAAACGATTGACATATTGCATAATTATACAATATTTTGTCTTGTCATATTCACAAAATTGCATATTCTCATTCATTGCACATAGCAATCTTTCCATTCGTCGAGTGATAGTTCTGCAGACATGGCACAAGGCAATCACTTCGTTTCCTCCTGGAAGAATGAACCCGCGCATGGGTGTTAATTTTTCTTGAATTTCATCCATCCAAATCTCCAATTGACGCACGTCATTTTCATCTATCCATTCACCATCTGCCAACGACAATGCAGCTCCGAGATTAAACAACTTATTTTGAATCCAATTCAACTGATTATCAACCTCTTGATCATCCACTTTACAGCGCAACAATCCCACAAAACTATTGAGTTCATCACTCGTTCCATATGCCTCCAAACGAAGATCATTTTTAGCCACCCTATTACCATTAGCCAAGGAGGTTGTACCCTTGTCACCAGTCTTTGTGTAAATTTTCATATTTATACCCTTAATTTATATACATTTTTTTTGAGATAAGGATTGAAAATGAGCATACCAAAATCTCCAAAATCAAGCGCTGAAGTTACTTTTTCAGACTGACAAATATCCTTCCAGGCTTGATTCATTTGCTTTGAATAACGTATATCATCCATTACAAAGATGCTGGTCTCCTTTGCTCTGTTAACCAATAGTTTCCAATACCTCATAGTAGCCTCATACGTATGATTTGCATCAATAAATACAAAATCTATTTGGTCATCCCCTAATTCTTTATTTAGAGATGACTCCAAAGTAAGATCTATGTCTCCACTTATAGGCACAATATTTTTAATGCCTATTTTGTTCCATACATTTTTTGCAATCCTTATCAATTCTTCTGCCCCTTCAAATGTTAAAACACAATTGTTTTGAGATTGCAATGCAAGATAAGCTGTCGTTATACCTAGAGAAGTACCAAGTTCAACAACATTAAGTCTATTACCAACAAGTGATTGTTGTTGACATATATATTCGATAGTTCTAAAAAGTATTTGCGCTTTTTTAGGAATGCTTCCAGACTTTCGCCGTAACGGTCTGGGCCGGTGGAATTGCGGAAGGTATTATAGCCAATAAACTCGCCGTCTTTATACTCCACTGTCACAAAGTGGGCGCCCATTCTCCATTTCTCTGCCCAGAAATAGTAAAGGATCGAAACCTTACCCTCTTTTGCCATGGCATCGAAAT
>ERZ808048.96-NODE-96-length-18256-cov-6.912096_pt1 | contig 18256 bp, 16 predicted proteins | sample MGYA00380197_ERZ808048 | MGnify/ENA primary metagenome ERZ808048 (study PRJEB31490, sample SAMN06133377) | cow dung metagenome | isolation source: M1 | host: cow | place: China: Chengdu | collected 2015-05 ... | reverse complement strand
ATCGATGCTGGTAAGAACAACTTCTACCCACAAGATAAGTATTTGATCAACATGGCTTATCTCCGTCTGAAGAACTTGACCGTAGGTTATACCTTGCCACAACACTTGACACGTAAGGCTACTATCGAGAAAGTACGTATCTACGCTTCTTTCAACAACTTGGCTGACCTCGTAAATCACACCGCTCAATACGGTTTCGATCCTGAGGTATCAACAGGTCGTGGTACTGGTAGCTTCGGCAACGGTACATATGGTCGTGTAGAGCCTCTCATGCGTTCGTATTCATTCGGTTTGCAAGTAACACTATAATTAATGTTTAACACTATCGATGAATAAATATTAATTATTGATTATTAACGATTAACTAATTTGAATACAATTATGAAAAAGATAATTTTAAGTTTGATGGCTGGTATGGTGCTCTTCACAAGCTGCGACTTGTTGAACAACGATCCATACGATTCTTTCACCAAAAATAACTTCTTTACCAGCGAGACTAACGTAGAAATGTACACCAACTATTTCTACAATGAATGGTCTGCGTATGGTACAGGTGGTGCAAGTGGTGATTTCTATTTCAATACTTTGAACGACAACCAAGCTGTTACAGGTCTTTCTACTTGGGGCTTCAAGAATGTTCCTGCATCTGATGGAACTTGGAACGCTTGCTATACTGAAATTCGTCGTGCAAACATTTTGCTTGAGAACATTGATGCTGTTCCTTTCCAAAATAATGCTGACAAATTGTACTACGTATCACTCGCTCGTCTCTATCGTGGTTGGCAACACTTCTGCCTCGTACGTAGATTTGGTGACTGCTACTGGGTAGACAAAACTTTGACCAAAGCAGATGAAACTATTCTCTATGGACCACGTCAAAATCGCAACGAAGTAATGGATAATGCTTTAGCTGACATTAACTTTGCTGTAGAGAATATGGGTAACAAGAATGCTGATTCTCGTACTGCTTACAACGTGCACGTAGCAAATGCTATCAAATCACGTATCTGCTTGTTCGAAGGTACATATGCTAAATATCACCTCAAAGACAACGCACGTGCTGAGAAATATTTGAACGAGGCTATCAAAGCTTCTGAGGCTATCATTACAGCTGGTCAATTTGCTTTGACAGATGGTGCTGAAGGTTACCGCGCTAACTACAACTCTCTTGATCTCGCTGGCAACAAAGAGATGATTATGTACAAGAAGTATGTTGTAGGTATCCTCTATCACGCTACACAAGACTACTGCTGTGGTTCTACTCAAACTAACGGTATGAGCCGCTCAGCTTTCAACGCTTACTTGATGAAAGACGGTGGTCTTCCAACAGGTGATGACAAAGGCGTTCTCGGAACTGAAGGTTATGACAAAGATAAACCAGTTATCTATGCTCTTCTCGAAGCTCGTGACCCACGTCTTGCACAACAAATCGACGGATACCTCGGTTATGTAGGTAATGGTCGTAAACGTTACGAAGGTATGCCTGGCCAAGAAACTGTAGCAGAGAACACCGTTTCTACAGGTTATGGTATTACCAAGTTTGATGAGCCTGTTACTCCAGGTAAATTCCGTCAAGCTACCAATGGTAACGAGACTGATGGTCCTATCTTCTGGTTGGCAGAAATCATCTTGAACAACGCTGAGGCTTATGCTGAGTTGGGCAACGAAGCTAAAGCTACTGAGTATGTTAACAAACTACGTACTCGTGCTGGCATGCCAGGTCTCAAATTGCAAAACGACCCTGCTAACAACATGGGTGTTAGCGATCTCATTTGGGAGGTTCGTCGTGAGCGCCGCGTTGAGTTGATGTTCGACCTCAACGACCGTTACTGGTCATTGATTCGTTGGCACCAATTGGATAAACTTGATACCAAGCAATATCCAGAACAAACACAAGGTGCTTGGATCGAGAAAGGTTGGCCAATTGACTTCAATAGCGTAACATTGACCAATGGTGACCATGGTTATATCGATTGCAAGGGTACAAATCCTGACCGTATCTTCGAGGAGAAACATTATCTCGCTCCTATTCCATCCGGTCAAGCAAGTTTGAATGACAAAATTGGTCAAAACCCAGGTTGGTAATCATATCGTATGATAATAATAGAAAAGGACTGCTTCGGCAGTCCTTTTTGCGTTTCTATAAGACCAATCAATTTCAAAAATCTTCAACGAATGACACTTCGTTAAGGCGACTAAATAGATACTTTCTATGAATACTTTACCATCTCTAAATCCAATTAATGATAAACTATAATATATAAAGAACTGATTATTTAAATTAATTAAAAACTTACTATATTTATGAAAAAGTTGCAATATGTTGATTTTGAGACATTTATATTTTCTTTGGCATGAAAGTTGTTCATTTAATACTGAAATTCAATAACTATTTTACTATAAATTAACATTAGATTTAAATTTTAGCTACTATTATGGAACAGAATTCATGTCCATTCGTACCCAATTTTTTATTAGGATGCGCGGGTGGAATACAGTATCTTGTACTTAAGAGAGCAACCAAGAACCCACGCAAAGCACAAGAAAAGACTTTACGAGCAATCTTAAACTATGCAAAAGATACAGAATATGGAGTTGAACATCATTTTGCACAAATATTAGAGGCGAAAAATGCAGATGAACTATTTACACAATATCAACGCTACGTTCAGCCCAACGATTACGAAGATCTTAGACCTTATGTGGAGAAACATAAACATGGAAATCCAAATGTTTTATTTCCTGGTAAACCTGTATTGTACGCCACCACGTCGGGTACAACCAAAGAACCCAAATGGGTACCTATAACCACTGAATATCTCAAAAACATCTATGGAAAGATGACCAAAGTTTGGTTATTCAATTTCATAAAAAATAGACCAAAAGTTTTCACAGGTAAGATTGTTAGCGTAGTCGGAAAAATCAAAGAGGGTGAAGCACCAGATGGAACTATCTTTGGATCAGTAAGTGGAGTAACACAACGTGATTGCCCTAATTTTGTTAAGAAACTCTATGCAGCACCATCTGTTGTATATTCTATAGAAGACTACGAAGCACGCTATTATACCTTAATGCGTATGGGTATTGAACGAAATATTACCCTTATCGTAACGGCAAATCCTTCGACTATAGTTGAGATGCAAAACAATGTAAACGAATACTTTGACGATTATTGCAACGATATAGAAAAAGGTACCCTCAATCCAAACTTAAATATACCACAGTGGATTAGAGACCAAATACAACCCCATCTCAAACCTAACCATGCCAGAGCTACCGAATTGAGAGCACTAAAAGTGAAATATGGTAATGTACTACCCAAACACTATTGGCCCAATTTACAATTACTCAATACTTGGAAATGTGGCAACACCAAAGTGTATTTGGACAAGTTCAAAGACTCTTTCCCAGAACAGATGCTACACCAAGAGTTTGGGTATTTTGCTTCTGAATGTCGATTTGGATTAGTATTAGACGACACCAACAATACCGTACTTTTCCCCCATTTTCATTACTATGAATTTGTCGCAGAGGAAGATTTAGATAACCCTAATCCAAAATTCATACAGTTAGATGAACTGCAATATGGCAAACGTTATTGCCCCTATGTAACTACTTTTGCAGGTCTCTATCGTTACAATATGAACGATTTGGTACAAGTGGGAGAGAACTTTGGCAATACCCCTACCGTGCATATGATTCAGAAAGTAAATGGTATCGTTACCATAACGGGAGAAAAATTGCATGAAAGACAGTTTATCAATGCGGTTAGAGAAGCCGAAAACAAATCTGGTTTACAGGTAGCTTTCTTTATAGGATTTGCAGATTTAGAACAGTCTACTTATCAATTCTATTATGAGTTTGCAGACCAAACCACTTCACAACTGCAAGCAGAGCAATTTACTGCTCTCGTAGATGATATACTCAAGGATACCAATATGGAGTATAAGGCAAAACGTGATTCTTTTAGATTAAAACCGTTGATTACTCACCGATTAGTCCAACATTCATTTGAAAAATTCAAAGCACAATGCATTGCTGAAGGAGCGCGAGATGGACAATTCAAACTTCAATTGCTAATGCAGGATGAAGTAAGACATTCTAAATTTAAACAATTAATATTATCATAATCTCTATTAACCATGAAACGAATAGGTCTAGTTTTAGAAGGAGGTGGAATGAGAGGACTGTACACGGCTGGTGTTATTGATGTCATGTTAGAACATGAATTCCAACCGAACATCATAACGGCTACTTCTGCCGGTACTACTTTCGGTGTCAACCTATTATCCAAGCAAAAAGGACGTGTATTAAGGTACAACAAACGATTTATTGGAAATAAAAACTATATCAGTTTTCGTTCTTGGTTAAAAACGGGTAATGTAGTCAATACCGAATTTGCATACCACTTATTACCCTACAAATTGGACCGTTTTGACAACGAGACATTCAAACTGCAAGATACGCGTTTCTATGCTACCATTACCAATATGCGTACAGGAAAAGCAGAGTATGTTCATATCAAAGATTGTGACGAACAAATTGACGTAATTAGAGCTTCTGCAGCGTTACCCATATTGTCCAAACCGGTTAAATGGAATGGCGAAGAGTATTTAGATGGAGGATTGGCTGATAATATCCCATTAGATAAATGCATCGAATTAGGATGTGACAAAGTAATCGTTGTACTCACACAACCTGCTGATTATGTCAAGCGAGATAAATTGAAAGCCATTTGCTCGCTATGGTACCCACGTCGCAAGAAATTGCTTCGAACCATTGCAAAAAGGAATGATAATTATAGAAAAAGACAAAAACAAATACGTAAGTTAGAAATAGAAAGAAAACTATTTGTCATTAGACCTTCAAAGACAATACCTATTCATAGACTCGAAAAAGACCCTAAGAGGTTACAAGAAATGTATGACTTAGGGTATAGAGATGCACAAAAATGCTGGGATAAACTATGTAAATATCTCGAAAAGTAAATTGTCAATCACTTTGTAACAAGAGATGCTCCACTAGAGCATCTCTTGTTTTTTCTTATGGCTATGTCACAACAAACAGTTGATAAATAGCCATTTTTATAGGGGAGTATCAGAACTCCCCTACAAACTGTTATTTGCAGTTATCTATACTCATTTGGAATTTCGATATGAAGTGTCTCACACAATAACTTCACATCATGTGCATCATTTTCATCAAACTCGTATCCCAGATGGAACATTACTTGACTATATGGTTCAATACAGGAAACCTCTATTTCCTCAATTCTTCCTTTACCCGAAAAAGTTTCTACCGGAAAACAATCCCCATCATAAAGAATTTCACCTTCGTCCGTATATTCAAAACAATGCAAATCAATAATTCTGTTTTTCAAATCTTCCCATACAGTATGGTTCAATGTTGTATATTCCATCTTAATCTCATAAAAGCCATTAGCTTTCATTATTTCTATAAAGTTCTGATAATCGTTCTTTTCTACAAAAATGTCAATATCATTATGGGCTCTTGACTGATATCCAAGAAGAGCATCTACACCCCAGCCACCATCAAGAAAGACTTTAATCTCCGCATCTATTGCAAATTGAAGAATCTGTTTTACATCTGTTATATTGACCATCTTATCATCTCCACAAATTCTAATTAGGCGACCAGAGGAACTGCTGGTCTGTTTGATAAATCTCTGCATTTAGCAGTTTTCAATGTTGCCAAAACGAAAGTTAAGAAGATGTTCCTTTTCTCCATGTCGCTTTCTTTGGCGTAATTTACAAGGTTATTCCACACAAGATAGTTGTTCAGATACTTGGTAGAAACACCGTTAAAGCCACGCATAAACCTCTTTAGCTGGCTATGGTAGCTATTGATATGTTGGATATTATAAATGCCTTTCTTGGCTTTGCCAGTCTTTAACTGCACAAGGTCAATGCCATTGGCATTTGTAAATCTCACATAGGAGTTCATCTTGTCCGTAACAAGAGTGGAATTGGTCTTAATCCTACCATCATAAATATGATGTAAATCTCTTGTAGAAACTCTACCAGTATTCGTAATCTTGGAGATAGACAAGCCATTCCTATTAACCGCACAAGGAACACATACCTTTTCTTGGGACAAGCCTCTGATATGTGTAGAATGACCACGCTTATGAGCCTTGCGTGGCATAGCAAATGTCTTACTCTTGCTATGATTGCCCTTGTACGAGATGGCGAAAAAAGTTTCGTCAGCCTCAATAATGCCGTCAAGGGTAACATCGTCTGCCATATTCTGAAGTGCATCCAAAATCTTGTGTCTCCAAAGGAATGCGGTGTTTCTGTGAATCCCACAAGCAACAGCAGTCTTACGAATGGATAAGCCATTCATCATACAATCAATGTACTGCTCCCACACGGACAAGTCTTTTCTTGTACCAGACACAATGGAGTTCGTAGCAATCACGAAGGACTTGCCACAATCCTTACATACATATCGCTGTGTGCCATCTTTACGATGACCATTGCGAACCACATGGATACAGCCACAAAGAGGGCATACACGACCATTTGCAAAGCGTTCCTTTGCTACGAAATCTTCAATATTCAAAGACTTTACAAAGGCAGGACTTAAAAGCATTGTTTTAAGGCTTTCCTGCTCTGCGACAGTCAACTTACCGATAATATCTAATGCGTCTTTGATAGTAGGCATATCCAATTACCTCCTTCGGTGGTACTGTTTCTTACTATTATTATACGCTATTTCTCGTCAAAAATCAACCATTTGTTGTGACATAGCCTTTCTTATTTGATTAGCTTTCATATAATAGAAAAAAGACGTCGTCACGACGTCTCTATTTCCTGGTATTAGTCTGTTTGATTTTTAAGGTACAAAAAAGATTGTGTTGTTTTGATTTCGAGTGCAAAGGTACTGCTTTTACTTCAATTCTACAATACTTGTTTATATGTTATGCAACATGTATTTATAAAAATTAACACATTTTTCTCGTTATAACCTTATAAACGTTCCAATTTGATTACTTCTAAATCTTGGATAAGGTGTTTATCTATGACAAAACGTATCAACGTCTGCACAGGATGCCACCCTTGTTTTCCTGCAGCTCCTGGATTCATCGTGAGCATTTTCCATTGATGATCATATTGCACCTTTAGTATGTGACTGTGTCCACATACAAACAAGTCTATTGGAGGAGATTGGGTCTTTTCAGTGCTTTCTCCTTTTTCCCATGCTTCCCATGCTTTTAGTGAATTACTTTTTTGAAACATAGGTATCAACCATGGGTTGTATTTACCAGGATAACCACCTATATGAGTCATCAACACGTTGACATCTTCTACTCGAAAACGATAAAACTCACTTAGTGAATAACGCACATCTCCACTGTCCATGTTTCCATAGACTGCTCGAGTAGGCTTAAATTCACGTAAGGTCTGTAATACTTCACTATTACCTATATCACCAGCATGCCATATCTCATCAACGTTGGCGAAATGTTTTAGAACGCGCTTATCCAAAAGTCCATGCGTATCACTCAACAAACCTATCCGGGTCATGCCTTACAATTGGTTTTATTTTTTATCTATCCTATCCAGTACAAAAATACTCATAGAAAGCGACAAGATAGTGATTGATAAAAACAATAATATATCTCGTAAATCCAATACACCACGAGCCATACTGAGGTAATGCTCTTGTAGTGTGACCCAGTATAGAACAAAGCAACTCATTGCACCCAAGATAAACGATACAATCTGACTTTTGGTGAAACTACTAGCAAGCAATCCAATAGAGGTAAAAGCGGCACTCAAGAAAAGCAATCCTAACATGCTACCACTAAATGCGCCACCATCTACATTGCCAATGGGTTCTGCTATGTAATATACCAAAAAGTAATGTACACTACAAGGCAACAAAGCAATAGCTGTCAGTGTCCAAGCTGCAGCATACTTACATAGTACTACGCGATGCAGTGGTATGGGCAAAGTCCTTAATAGATCCCATGTCCCTGTTTGTCGCTCTTCTGCTATCAAACGCATTGTAAGGGCAGGGCATAGAAGTATCAATAGCCATGGAGAGATATGAAACAAACCATCCACTTGAGCATAACCCGAACCAATGATGTTCCACTCACCAGGTATTACCCATAGAAACAAACTGATTCCTACCCAATATAATCCAATTACAATGTACGCAATCGGTGTAGAGAAATAATATGATAATTCTTTTCGAAACACGTGCCTTTTAACTCTAAACTGTAGCTCGCCAAGCGAGCGTCCTCTAAACTATTTCTTCACAGGTGTCTTAGGGAAAATAATCCAGAATGCAATGGCTACCACCAAGGCAAAGGCTGCGAATATATACCAACTGGTTTGCCATCCTTCCCATATAGCGATAGGGCCTGCTGCAACGACCTCTTCTGCATGTACAAAATGGTTCACAATAGCTTGGGCTGCCAACGTACCTATCGTAGCACCAAAACCATTGGTCATCATCACGAACAAACCTTGGGCGCTGGAACGTTGTGCTGGGTCGGTCTCTTGATCAACATACAACGAACCAGAAATATTGAAGAAGTCAAAAGCAAAACCATAGACAATGCAACTCAAAACAAAGAGAATCACACCTGGCATTCCAGGATCACCTGCGCCAAACAAACCAAAACGTAATACCCATGCCAACATTGCCATCAGCATCACAGACTTGATACCAAATTTCTTCAAAAAGAATGGGATGAACAAGATACACAACGCTTCGCATATCTGTGAGATTGATATCAATATATTAGCATGTTGTACACCGAAAGTATCTGCAAACTCTTCAATGGCACCAAAACTTGTAATGAAAGGATTGGCATAACCATTGGTGATTTGTAAGCACATTCCCAATAGCATAGAGAAAATGAAAAATACAGCCATCTTTTTTTGTTTGAATAGTGCAAAAGCTTCCAAACCTAACGACTCTACCAACGATTTGCTTTCTACATGACCTTTTACTGGACATTGTGGTAAAGTCAAAGAATAAAGAGCCAAGACGATACTCAATCCACCACTAACTATAAATTGGTTTGGAGTAGCTTGAAAACCACACAAGTCCACAATCCACATGGTTACGATAAAACCTACCGTTCCTAATACACGAATAGGAGGAAAGTCTTTTACTGTGTCCATATTCGCTTGAGTCAGCGCTGTGTAAGCTACAGAATTGCTAAGCGCTAATGTAGGCATAAAGAATGCTACCGAAGCAGTGTATAGAGAGAAAAGAGTAGCAAATTGTACACCTTCACCAGCCAATAAACCGTATGCACCCGTTGCAATCATAAATCCACCTGCCAACGCATGACAAAGACTCAATGCTTTTTGAGCAGGAATCCATCGATCAGCTACGATACCCATCAAAGCGGGCATAAACAAACTTACAATACCTTGGATTGAATAAAACCAACCAATATTGGTGGCCATGCCATGCGTAGCAAGGTATGTTCCCATAGATGTTAGATACGCTCCCCAAACAGCAAATTCGAGGAAATTCATGACTGTTAGTCGTAGTTTGATGTTTTTCATTGTTGTATGATTTATTATTAACGCTTAATTCAAAATTTTTAATGATCAAAACTCACTTGTAAAGTGGAATTTGATATTCTTGTAGTCGTTTTGCGCCATTTGCAGTACATAGCCACTATCAGCCATGAAGACATCGCGTCCGTCTTTGTCTTTTGCCATGTATTGCGCCTTGCGTTTCTTGAACATATCTAGTTCTTGCTCATTGTCCGACTCTATCCAGCATGCCTTGAACATCTGCAACGGTTCCCAACGACATTTGGCTTGGTACTCATGTTCCAAACGATATTGAATCACCTCAAACTGCAACTGTCCTACGGTACCAATCACTTTTCTGCCATTGAATTGGCTGGTAAACAATTGTGCTACACCTTCGTCCATGAGCTGGTTAACACCTTTTTCCAACTGCTTTTGTTTCATTGGATCGGCATTCTCAATATACTTAAACATCTCAGGAGAGAACGATGGCAAACCCTTGAAATGAAGGTTCTCACCTGCGGTCAGGGTGTCACCAATCTTGAAGTTGCCTGTATCTGGCAAACCAACTATATCACCTGCAAATGCCTCATCTACAGTTTCTTTGCGTTGTGCCATGAAACAAGTAGGAGCAGCAAATCGCATTTGACGATTTTCACGAACATGTTTATAATAGGTGTTTCTAACAAATTTACCAGAACAAATCTTAAAGAACGCAATACATGAACGATGGTTCGGATCCATGTTGGCGTGAATCTTGAAGCAGAATGCCGTGAAACCATCTTCCATTGGATCTACCTTACGCTCTATCGCTTCCACTGGACGTGGCGAAGGAGCAATTTGTACAAAACACTCAAGCAACTCCTTCACACCAAAGGTATTCAATGCCGAACCGAAAAAGACAGGAGCCAACTCCCCTGCTAAATACTCTTCGTGACTAAATGGATTATACACACCCTCTATCATCTCCAAATCCTCTTGCAGTTTTAAAGCATCATTCTCGCCTACGAGTTGAGCAATCTGTGGATCACTAACGTCATCAAAGCGGATAGATTCAGTCACCTGAGTCTTGTTTGGGGTGTAGAGATCAAGAGTGGACTGGAAAATATTATATACACCCTTAAATCGTTGCCCACTATTGATAGGCCATGACAAAGGACGTACATGTATGCCAAGTTCGTTCTCTACTTCATCCATCAAGTCAAAAGGATCTTTACCTTCGCGATCCATCTTGTTGATAAAAACCATCACAGGAGTCTTGCGCATACGACAAACTTGCATCAGCCTGCGTGTTTGTGTTTCCACACCTTTGGCTGAGTCAATAACGATTACTACCGAATCAACTGCTGTTAATGTGCGAAAAGTATCTTCTGCAAAATCTTGGTGACCAGGAGTGTCCAGAATATTGATGTGATAATTGTTGTAATCAAATCCCATCACGGAGGTCGCTACTGATATACCACGTTGTTTCTCTATCTCCATCCAATCAGATGTCGCAGTTTTGCGAATCTTGTTCGATTTAACTGCACCTGCGACATGGATTGCTCCTCCGTAGAGAAGCAACTTTTCAGTAAGCGTCGTCTTACCCGCATCAGGGTGTGAGATAATAGCAAAGGTGCGACGACGCAAAATCTCTTGTTGTTCTTGACTATTTAGCACAATATGAGTGTATTACAATGTTTATAAATAGGTACTTTTTATGATACTATCGGTATGATGTTGATCTACAATATTCATAACAGGAGACTCTTCTGTATCACAAACCAAAACACGTAGTTCTGCTTATACCATAGGCAACGATATTTCCAATATTTTTATCTGTACTCACAAAAAGTCTGCGAAATTACGATTTTTTTTGTACATACACAAACTGGAAATGAATTTCGCGATTTTTTTAATTCTCCAAATCTCGTTCCAACGAGCACAACGCTCGTCCACTAAAGAATAGGGGGCAATGATTACTATTCACCCAACACTTGCTCTGCGTGTTTCTTGGTATCCACTTTGTCTATGATCTGAACCAAGATACCTTGTTCATCAAAGATAAAGGTTTTGCGTAGTGTTCCGACACATGTCTTGCCACACATTTTCTTTTCGCCCCATGCACCGAAAGATTGCAACATCTCGGTACTTGGGTCAGATAGTAGTGGAAAGGGTAGGTTGTTCTTGGCAATGAAGTTCTGATGCGACTTTTGACTGTCTTTGCTCACACCAAACACTTGATAACCTTGCGCGAGAAAACGTTCATAGTTGTCACGTATATTACAAGCTTCTGCAGTGCAACCAGGGGTGCTATCCTTGGGATAGAAATAAAGGACGGTTTTCTTTCCAATAAGCTGTTCTTGAGTAATGATATTACCATTCTGATCTGCCACGGTAAACATAGGCATTTTATCTCCAATTGTTAGCATAGTATATTTTGTTTTTATTGATTTAATATGATTACTTGTTGTTTTATAGTTACGATTCGCATTAGGATAAATGCCTTTGCACAAATTCGCCTATGATACGTGGCAGCAATTTCTTTTCTTCTGCTTGTACACGTTGTGAAAGAGTCTCAGGCGTGTCATCTGACAATACTTCAACCACCGCCTGTGCTATGATTTCGCCGCCATCTACCTCACCACTCACATAGTGTATGGTACATCCTGCTTCTTTTTCTTGTGCTTGCAAAACAGCCTCTTGTACATGTATACCATACATCCCCTTACCTCCAAATTTGGGGAGCAAGGATGGGTGGATATTTATGATGCGCTTGTCCCATTTTTTGCATATCCATGAAGGAATGATGGCTAAAAATCCTGCTAACACGATTAATTCAACACGATGCTCTGTCAGTGCTAAATCAATCACCTCCCAATCTTTGGTTAATAGGGTAGGGATAGCATGAGCTTCTGCACGCACCATCGCTTGACAATCGCGATTCGCAACCATTAGTTCAATATGATAGTGATAAGTGAGTTGTTGCTCAATGAGGGTTTGCAGTGTTGTTCCCGTTCCTGATGCAAAAACAGCAATGTTCATAATCTAATATAGTTGGTTTATATCTTCTTTATTACGCGGCATGGATTACCTACTGCTATGGTATTGTCAGGAATGTCGCTTGTAACGACTGAACCCGCACCTATCGTACAGTTATTACCGATCCGAATACCTGGCAAAATCGTTACAGAACCTCCTATCCAACAATTATTTCCTATTGTTACAGGACATGCCCATTCTTGGCGGGTATTACGTTCTATGGGGTTGGTGCTATGGCATGCTGTGTATATGGATACGTTGGGCCCTATGAAAACATCATCACCTATTATGACCATAGCTTCGTCCAATACTGTAAAATGAAAGTTGGCGAAGAAACGTTTACCTACTCGAATATGTTTGCCGTAGTCACAGTAAAATGGTTGATTGATCAGAACATGCTCATCACATGCACCTAATATCTTTTGAAGCATTTCTTCACGTGCTGCAAAATCAGTGGGACGGAGGTTATTATAATCTTGTATAAGGTCTTTACATGCGTTGAGTTCGTGTAACAATTGCTCATCACACGCATTGTACACCTTACCCGCCAACATTTTCTCTTTTTCTGTCATAGCTAAAAACAAGCTTTGAGAATAGCAAGAATATCATCTTGGTTAAGTTGTTTATATCCACCTCCCAATTCTGTGGAGTTGGCAATGAGAGGGAGCATCTCCTCAGTTGCTCCTACCTCGCGTAACGTTGCGGGAATACCTAACTCATGTATAAATGCCTCAAGACGATTGATGCCTTCCAATGCAATTGCTTCGTCACCTTGTCCGTAATCCTCAACACCCCAAATACGCTTAGCATAACGTACAAACTTATGCAACCCATCTCGGTATATATATCGATAATAAGCTGGCGAGATGATAGCCAAACCTATACCATGAGCACAATCGGTATATGCTCCCAATTGATGCTCTATCATGTGTACTTCCCAATCCTGCGTCTTACTCAAACCTACAATCTTATTGAGTCCCATCGTAGCACACCACATGATGTTGCTACGAGCTTCATAATCTTGAGGATTGATAATTGCTTTGCGCGATGCATTGATGAGCGATAGCATTAGGCCCTCAATAAGGTAATCGCTGGTACAATCGTCTTCGCCTGAGAAGTATTGTTCCATCAAGTGTGAAAATATATCAAAAATTCCACTAATCATTTGATACATAGGCACCGAATAAGTGTACTCTGGATTGAGTATAGAGAAACGTGGAGTGACCAAAGCCAATGGATAGACACGTCCTATCTTCAGATTTTCTGCTTCGTTCGTAATCACGGAACCTGAGTTCATCTCACTGCCCGTACCTGCCATCGTCAATATACTACCTACAGGAATAACCCTATTGGTGACAGGTTCTTGGTTTACATAATAACGTTGCCATACATCACCTTCTGCATAAGCGGCACAAGCTATTCCTTTTGCACAGTCAATCACCGAACCGCCACCCACTGCCAAAATCAAGTCTATATTGTGCTCACGAACCAAACGTGCACCCTCCAACAACTGAGTATAGCGTGGATTAGCATTGATGCCTGCCAACTCAACGACGTTTTTATTGCAGGTTTTTAATATGTCCATTACCTGATCATATAGGCCTATTTTCTTTATGGAGGCTTTGCCATAGATAAGTAAGATGTTTGGACCATATTCACTCAACTCTTTGGAGAGCTTATTCAAAGATGACTTACCAAAATGAATTCGTGTAGGATTTTGAAAACTAAAATCGTATATCATGTTTATCTTCTATTATAATTGCTATTCATTCAATACTTTTTTACACCGTTGAAAAGCGATGCGTTTTGTACCATTGTGCGTATAAATGATTCCACAACGATGAAATCCAGCTTTATCAATTAGATGTATCATTTTTTGATTGGCTTGATGAGTGTCAATGCGGATATTGTCACATCGGTGTGTACACCACGCAAGCACTTTTTCAAAAATGCCATGCTGTACCCCAGTTGAAGCAATGCGGTGAATCGTTCCATAGGGCAGAGACGTGTTGACCCATTCCCCCTCTTCAATGTACGTGTATGTGGGATCTTCTCCTACGATAAAAACAAAAGTACCACAAACCTCATCACTTACCTCATCTATTATTATATAACTCACGCCCTGCTCAATGTCTTTTTCCACTTGGGCCCTCTGTGGATACCCTTCAACCCATTGGGTGGGATTACCATCCAATGCCATTTGCTCGCGTGCATACGAGAATATTGCAAGCAATACTTCTATATCTCGATATGTGGATTTTCGGATAATCATCAGTGCCCACGAACAAAAACACCCTCAGCTTGATTCTCAACAAAACAGCACTCATCCGAATGTTCTTCGGCGAATGCTGTTAGTTGCTCTTGTATATATTCTTCGTATGTCATGCGTAGAATGCTCTTGTACTACAACAAGACGGGCAACCATTTGTCCCCTGTAAGACACCAAATTATCTTAACTTAGCACCAAACTTCTCTTCAAAAGTTTTTTGCAACTTGGACATAATGGCCTCAATTTGCTTGTCCTTGAGAGTGTTGTCAGAGTCTTGGAGTATAAAGGATAATGCATAACTCTTTTTACCTGCTTCCAAGTTCTTGCCCTCGTAAACATCAAATAGATATACGTTCTTGAGTAATTTGCGTTCGGTTTCAAAAGCGGCTCTCGCCAACGCTGCAAACTCTACCTGCTTGTCAACGAGCAATGCAAAGTCTCTCTTCACTTCCGGGAACTTAGGTAGGTCGTTGATTACTGCTTTGTATTGTTTGTTTTGTTTGAGGAGTTGATTCCAATCAAGGTCTGCATAGTAAATAGGCTCTTCCATATCAAAGACTTTCGCTACTTTAGGATGGACAATAGCCATGAAACCAATAACTTTGCCATTAGCTGCCTTAATCGTAAGACCATCACTGTACAAATCACTTTGCATAGACTCCAACGTACATTTGTCAAGGTTAACTCCCATACGTATCAGTACGGCATTCACATAGGCACGCAACTGATAAAACGTAGTTTTCTCATCCTTGTGTACCCATGTTTGGGCAGTCTTGTTGCCAGTCAACCATATACCCAAATGCAATTCTTCGGAATATTCTACAAGTGGATTGTTCGGGTTATGTTCTTTGGCTGTAGGATTGCTCACATAGTGATAACAATTGCCAAATTCATATAACTTCAAGTCTGCATGCTTGCGGTTGGCATTGTGTTGAATAGTTTCTAAACCGCCAAAGAGAAGAGTCTGACGCATCACACCCAAGTCTTGACTCAATGGATTGATAATCTTTACACATTGACTCAAAGGCCAACTCTCCAAATTCTCGTAATAAGAAATCTTAGTTAATGAATTGTTCAAAATCTCATTAAATCCTTGTGCAGTCAATTGCTCAGCTATGCGGCGGCGCAGTTTCTCTGGGTCCGGCTTAATGCCATATGCCAAACTGGTATTGAGTTTATCAGGAAACTCCACATTATCGTATCCATATATACGCAGTATATCCTCTATTACATCGCACTCACGCTGTACATCTGTGCGATAACATGGCACACCTATCTGCCATAGGTCACCCTCTTGGCTATAAATCTCCACTTCCAAGGCGCGAAGAATAGTCTCAACCGTCTGCTCACCTATATTCTTACCAATCAAACCATATACGCGATTCAAACTGAGCGCTACAGGGAAGAAATCCCATGCTGTCTTACCATTATCACTCACCTCCATAGCTATCTGTCCGCCAGCCACTTCCTGGATGAGTAGGGCAGCGCGTTTGAGCACATAAAGGGTGTTATTGGGGTCACAACCGCGTTCGTAGCGGAATGAAGCATCGGTCTGCAACTGATGACGACGACTGGTCTTGCGGATAGAGACAGAATCGAAATAAGCAGACTCAAGGAATACATTCGTTGTCTGCTCCGTGATACCACTCTCTAATCCACCAAAAACACCTGCGATACACATAGCTTGCTCCGCATTGGCGATCATGAGGTCGTTCTCATTCATCTCGCGCTCAATACCATCCAGCGTGACGAATTTCTCGCCCTGTGCAGCACGGCGCACGATAATCTGCTGTCCTTTGATCTTATCCGCGTCAAAAGCATGCAATGCTTGTCCGCACTCATGCAGCACGAAATTGGTGACATCCACAATATTATTGATCGGTCTTACACCAATGGTAGAAAGCGCATTTTTGAGCCATTCAGGTGATTCTTTAATAGTTATCCCATTGATACTCACGCCCGTATAGCGAGGACATGCGTCTGGTGCGTCAATACGAATAGCGATTGGCAATTCATTATTATCCACCTTGAATGCCTCTACAGAAGGCTTGGTCAGTTCTACATGTTGACCATGAGCTTGGTAGTAAGCATACAAGTCACGCGCCACACCGTAGTGACTAGCACCATCTGCACGGTTAGGAGTGATATCCACCTCAATGAGTGTATCGTCCTCCACACCAAAATATTCTTTAGCAGGCATACCCACAGGAGTATCTGCAGGCACGGTGAGCTTGAGAACGATTGCTCCCTCCGCCATTTCCTCCTTGGTAGGCTTGGCAGTGCCAATATCCATACCTTTATATACGTACATAGAATCACCGGAAATAATTTCGCCATTCAAGCGTTTAGCCAGCTCAATAGCACAATGACTTTTTCCTGTTGCCGTAGGTCCTAAAATAACCGCAACTCTTTCCTTCATTGCTTACCTCCTGATAATTCCAAACTTAATGCGGCTATATCTTCCGCCTAAAATTTCTGTGCAGCCATATTCACGCAGAATTTTTTCACTGCGCTCTTTAATGACGATTTTGGGTGCAGCCTTCAGTGCCAACTCAATAGTCCTTTGATTTAAAGGATGTTCGTAGGCAACGGGGCGTAAGGGTTCCATGGCAGAAGAACCTTGCACCGGATAACGGAACATCGGGTCAAAATACACTACGTCAAAAGCATCTGTTTCACAAGTTTCAAGATACTCTTCCGCAGTAGCTTGCACTGTGGTAATGCGACGCAATGCTTCTGTCAAATCAGGGTCTTCTGCCTCATAAGCACGTAAGCCATTTTCTACGACAAAGTGCAATAAAATAGAAGCTTCTACCCCAACAACCTTACCTTTTTCACCTACAAGGTAACTAGCAATGGCAGCGTCACCTGCCAAGCCTAAAGTTCCGTCTAAAACACGCATACCTTCGCGCAGCTCTAAGGCTTGAGCGAAATGATCGTGCTCATTATTTTTTAAACGTTGCAAACGCAGTACAGCCATTCCCGGATGATAGAAGAAAGTTCCTTCATTATTGTATATCTGGGGGCCATCTGCAGTGGCAACTAAAATTGCATCTAATTCATATTGCTGACGTAATTCTTCCAAACTACCTTTGGACGGACGCTCAATAAAGGTCACGCCAAAGTGTTCAGCCCATTCTTTAGCAGCGGTCAGCAAATCAGCGCTGCCTTTACGCCCTACAGTTACAGCAAAGCGCATATTAAAAACCAGTCCTTTTGAACATTTTGTACAGCTCGTCCGTAGTGATTTCAATCATACAGGGGCGACCGTGAGGACAGGTAAAGGGATGTTCTGTATTGCACAGGTCAATAATAAGTTGACGCATTTGACGCATGTTAAGAAGCTGACCAGCTTTAATAGCAGCCTTGCACGCAGTCATATGTAATACTTCGTGGCGCAAGTCCGCAGGATTGATGGTACGCATTTCTCTGAGCATCT